>CEUV01072940.1_pt1 | contig 17977 bp, 11 predicted proteins | sample 356401 | NCBI WGS metagenome assembly CEUV01 (sample SAMEA2622710, study PRJEB7988) | marine metagenome | isolation source: saline water (ENVO:00002010), including
CACCCATCACCATTAAACCGCCCATGGCCATGGGCAGAAAAGCAATGGTGAGAACTGTGTTGTCGGTTAACCCACCAAACGTATTCTCGTAGTCGTCGATTAAACGGTCGATCCGAGATTCCATTGTGTCGAAAACAAACGTGTCCTAGTTGGAGTTTTCTCCGGCAGAAATGGACTACTGGAGTTTCTTTCCACCGATTCGGAGTTCAGTTTGGAGCGGCATTTGGTGTTCCCAAGCGAATTCTTTGACGATCCGCCATGCTTTCTCAGAGCCTTCGTAATCCTTGACATCAATGATTTTGTTTCGGGTGTTGGCCTTGAACGCCGCCACCGGTTCGGCGTTCCGGAACACGAGGTAGGCCGAACCGAAGCCAAACCGCTCTTTCATGATGTCAGCGAAATAGGGTGCGATGGGATCGGATGGTGGGAGGACGAAGTCTCGAATGGCTGGAATGGACTTCGCCTCTTGAAGCAACTCCTTGCGGCCCCAACAAACTTGGTGGAAGTCTTCGATGAGGAAGCCTTTGATGAGGGTCTCGTCTTCTTCGAAGCTGTTGAGCACGGCCTTCAACTCCTCAGGTTTGAACGAAGGACCGGCCAGTTGCGTTAGTTGTCGAAGGGTGATGACCGGGAACTTTTCCACGAGGTTGCGAATGTATTCCTTTCGCAATTCTGCACGGTCCACGCCCTCGGGGACAAACACGCTTCGGAAGCCACCTCTGAAATCCTGAACGATGTGGCCCGAACGAATCAACGGTTGCACGAGTTTTCGGAATTCAGATTGCGAAAGCGCATGGCGTTCTTTGAACAAATTAGGGTCTGAATGGCTGCTGAAGAATTCCACGATGTCCCAGAGTTCCTCATCGGCCGGTTGATTTCGAATCGCGAGGATGTTTTGGAAGTGTTCGTACGACGCCCAAACCTGATGGCCTCGCAAGTTGATGCCTTGGTGGAGGCGATGGGCACTCGCCATGCTCTTAAGGTCCACTCTATAGAGTTCGCTTCGCCCCCTGAGCGCAAAGTCATCTCGGATTTCATCAACGACTTTGAGCGCCAAAATTTCGTTCTCGTGGCGAGTGGACTGGTGCAAGTGGTGCTTGTGGAACAGCGCCCGCTCGGCAATTTCCCTCGGCTGTGGGTCGACCACGGCACCACGAATCATCCGTTCGCCAGTGACCTTGAATCCAATGCCTTCCAACGCCGCTCTTGTCGTATCATCGAGGGAAGTAATGGGTTCGCTGTTGAAATTTGACAGGACACTCACATCCACAAGTTGAGCGGCGTGATTGTCGAGGAGGATGTTGAACGCCTTACAGAACTCGTCGAGGTAGGCCGTTGGGACATGAAGATCCTTGATTTCAAGGTAATCGTTGACCTTGAACATCAACACCTTTCCAATGGGGTCAACGCCTTTGAAGATGGGCAAGTACCAACCCCGGTCAAGAACGCTCCGAACCTCCCAGATGAACCGAGAAACATAGGGGTCAGATTGGGTGAGGATACGAACCGTGCGGTCTTCCCTTCGAGGGCGCATCAACTCGTCCACTTCATCGGGCGCACAGAAGAACGCCTCGGGCTCCGGGACCAGGGCCATGACCTTGGCGATGCGCCCCTCCTGTTCGAGGTTCATCAACGCCACCGTCAATTCCTCGAAACTGCGGGAGACGTAGAAGCGGAGGGTACTGGCTTTGACCGGCCCCATGCGACGAACGACTTCCTCAAGGGCGTCCTCGAACGAAAGGGCAGGATAGACGTCCTGCACGCGGTGGAACAGGGAAAGACGGCGCCTCCTGCCGGCCACTTCTTCGAACTGCTTGACGACCAGCATTTGTCGCTCGAGGTTGCTCAAGGCGTTCTTGAGATCGCGCTGAAGGGACTTGTGTTCGTCGCCCTTTGGGTATCCAGCCATGATTTCCTGGCGTGTCACGTTTTCACCGGGGGGAATTTTGCTCAAAATTTCCTCTTCCATCGGCCCCATCCAGGGTTCGGGTTTCAAGCCGAGCAACATCGGAATGTTCCGCTTTGTGGTGTAGCCAATACGGTTGTGAAGCAATCGACCCATGATGACATCCGAGTCGAGTTGAACATCCGTCCAATCGCTGAATGCGAATTGGTCGACTCGGTAGAGGAGTTCCTGCTGTTTTTGGAACAGCACGTGTTCATTGAACGCCCTGAACCCGTCATCGTATTGCTTGAACGATTTATCGAGCACCATGTTCTGAACCCAGCGGTACTCAACGACCTCCTCTTCACCACCCGTGAGGCGGTGTTCGTCGATTTTCAGGATGTATTCGGCATCATCGGTCTGAATGAAGAACCCGACCGAAATGACGTTGCGGCCCTCAAGTTCGTGGAGGGCACGTTCGATGAGGGTCTGCGGGAATGGGAGACGTTCCACCATCTCGTCCGAAGTCTTCGGACCCTCCGAGCCCAACATCTCGATGATTTTCACGCGCAAGGCCTCTTGCGGATCACCAAGGGAGCGCTCTTCCCACGCCGTCGGTTTCGTGCCGTCAAAGGCGGTTGCCGTGGTGTAGGTCAACCCGGCCGTATGAAGTTCAAGCAGGTTTTCGACCTCCTTGCCACCAGCCACCGCCAAGCAGCCCAGCGTACCGTGAATTTCAGCCATGTACGGGGCAAACCACTTCCCATCCAATTCGTCTTGACCTGTGCCGTCAAGTTTGGTGATTTGCCCGGACTGGCACAACTCCTCAACCCAACCCCGGATGGTCTCGAGTGGGATATCTGCGAGTTTTTCTTTGTACAACGGATTGTTGAACTCCCGGTCTAAACCTCCGCCGTGACTCATCAAGCGGAACAATTCCTTGGCGTTGGTCGGCACCGGGGCCTTGTCGGCGTAATAGGTGCTGAGCTGCTCCGAGGAGAGTTCGGTTGCGAGCGACCGCGTGCCGAGCAGGCGTTGGAGGATCGACGGGTCAATGTCCTTGACAAGGAAGGCACGCGTCTTCATGGACATGAGATCCTCAAAGGCCGACATGAACAAGGACATGCCCAGACGGGAAGGAACGACGACCTTGGTATGGACAATGCGAGCGTCGCCAGCCACACAGGCGGTGAGGAAATCCTCCAGGCCGATCAAATCGATGTCGCCAAACATGATTTCGCTCTTCGCTTCCCGCATCAGCAGGCTGCTGTCCATGGTGCGATGCTTCTGCAAGAGGGCCTCTGCTCGTTGTTGGAATTGCTGAGGACTGATCTCTTCAGCACCCATTCGCTTGGGGATGATGAGCGAGCGACCCGAGACTTCTCTGAATCGCTTGGCAAAAATCTGGGTGTTGATGATGTAGCGTTCAATGACGTCGTGGTGGTTGTTCTCTCGAAACGCCGTGTACATGGCGCCCGGGTCAACTTCCTGTGAGGTCTTGAGCAGGAGGCCGTTCTCGTCAAACGACATTTCGATGACGGCGATGTTGTTGGCTTCAGCCAATCCAGCCATGAAGTAGCCAAGGGCCGTGTTGAATCCTCGACCTCGACAGGTGGTGATCATGTAGGTGGGAAACGCTCCGGAGATGACCTGCTCCACCAAAATTCGTCGTGAATCGGGAACCTGGAAAGAATCTAGTGAGTGCTCCTCAAGATGGCGAGCAATGGCGTTGGCCACCTCGTTGGAAAGACCGTAGACCTCTCGCAGCAGCATTCGAGGGTCGTGCTCACGACGAAGGGCCACAATACAGTGCCCAATGAGGTCCAGAAGTGCTTGAGACAATTCTCGACTGCGGCTTCTTGCCTCACCTGACCACGATGGGATGGTTGGCCGATGACCGGTGACGCTCGTGACGTTGACTCGGGTTCCCTGAATGTTGGTCACACGGTAGGTGGAACCGCCCAGCAGAATGACATCACCTGTTCGAAGGTTTGAGACGAAGGAACCGGACAACTTTCCGAGAATCGACCCTTCGGCGTTGAAGACCAAGTAGGAATTATCGGGTGCGATGGTCCCGATGTTCGTGTAGTAGATCATCCGAGAGTAGCCGCGCTTTCCAAAGATGTTTTCTTCCCAATCGATCCAAATTCTACGTTCTTCCTCAAGCATGTCAAGGACTTCGATGAAATCGTCGTACTCGAAATTTCGATAGGACCATGAATTCACGATGACTTCGTAGGCTTCGTCAATGTCCAAGTCGTTGATGATGACCAGGCCGATGATGAACTGAGCCACGACGTCAAGGCAGTTTTGTGGAAAATCCAATCGGTCCATATCACCGGTTTGAATGGCGGCCTGCAGCGCTGCGAGTTCAATCAGATCGTCCACGCCGGTTGGCAAAAATCGAGCACGTGGGATTCCACCGACGTGGTGGCCGGCACGACCGATACGCTGGAGCGCTGTCGCAATGTCACCTGGACTGCCGACCTGAAGCACCAAATCGACCGAACCAATGTCAATACCCATCTCGAGTGAGGACGAGGTCACAACAGCACGCAGGTGGCCGTATTTCAGTTTCTTTTCAACATCCAAACGGATGTTTTTGTCCATGGAACCGTGGTGGCCTGCGACCAAATCACCAAGGAAGGGGCGCAATTTCTGAACGATGGTTTCCGTCATCTTTCGAGTATTGGCAAAGACAAGGGTTGTGGTATGGGCGCTGATCAAATCTGCAATGGCTTCGATGTTGTATTCAAGCAACTTGGCCATCGAGAGATCGCTGAACTTCGGATGCGTGATGAGGATGTCAAGGTCGAGTTCCCTCGAACCGGAAATCTTGGCGATGGACACCGATGTTGGTTTGCCCCTTGCCTCACGGTCATCACTGCTCACGAGGTATTCTGCAACGGTTTCCAGCGGTTCCATCGTAGCGGAAATACCGATGCGCTGCACGGGATTTTTGAGCAGTGAATCCAGCAGTGAAAGCGTCAGCGACAGATGGACACCACGCTTGGTGGAGACCATTGAGTGCAACTCGTCAATGATCATGTATTCGACTTCGCTGACGATTGGCTGAAACCGAGGAGAGGTGATGGCAATGGCCAGGCTTTCCGGCGTTGTGATCAAAATGTGAGGAGGGTTTCGAAGCATTTTCTGTCGGTCGGATTGCGACGTGTCTCCAGTTCGTAGACCCACACGGATTTCTTGTGCACGATCGGGAAGATAGTGTTCCGTGATCTCGTTGAGCGGACCAATCAGGTTTCGCTGGATGTCGTTCGCCAGCGCTTTGATGGGCGAGATGTAGATGGCGTGGACCTTCTTTTCCAACTTCTTGTCCAGAGCGAGGCGAACCAACTGGTCAATCACGCTCAAAAAGGCCGTGAGGGTTTTACCCGAGCCTGTGGGGGAACACAGCAAGAGATGTTGCTTGTCCATGATGGCTGGAATGGCTAATTTTTGAGGAGGCGTGAAGTCCGGAAATTTATCCTTGAACCATTGGCGCACCGGAGGGCACAATCGCTCAAACAGTGCCTCAGACTCCAACGGAGAGTCCAAGTAAACAATCTCGGCCATTTCTTTTTGCCACCCTATGGGGTTGGAGCGTGCAAAAGGTGTTCAAAAGCATTACGCATACGTGAATGAACATCAAGGCCAGCGCGTCGCTCGCTTTTTCCAACGAAGCACCGCTTCTGTAGCAGGCCCGTCTTTATGGAACACAAGAGGCGACTCAGCGGCGTTGGGGGGGACGCCAACTTCGTACAACGCATCGGTAGGGCAGGATCCAATGCAAGAAAGGCAACCCACACAACGCTGCTCAACCACCACCACTGGGCGCTTCGGATGGTTTCGACCGGGAGGGTTCGTTTGGAGTGGTAGAAGCGCCTCAAATGGACAATGAAGGATGCAGAGGTCGCACCCCGTGCAATCGTCTTCGACGATGGCAACCATTGACTGACCCATGATTACAGCACCCGGTGGTCGGCTTTAATGCTGTGTCTGAGGAATGGAGGGTCAGGCCTCCACGGGTCGGTGAAGTTCTTAGGTGCCCCTCACAGCCGGAGAACGAGGCGAAGGTCATGACCGAAGACGGACGACTCGAACGACTCAGCGGGATGCTGAAGCGCCGAGGTTTCCTTCTCCCTGCGTTTGAAATTCACGGCGGCGCCAAAGGCCTCTACGATTTTGGACCCGTGGGAGGGAGAATGCGCTCTCGGGTCAATCAGCGTTGGTTGGACCATTGGTTGCAGCTAGGCAACGTCGTCGAACTCTCATGCCCAACCGTCACCCCCTACGCCGTCCTGGAGGCCAGCGGACACGTTGGCGAATTCTCTGATTTTATGACCGAATGCGGTTCCTGTGGCGAAGCCAGTCGTGCCGATACACTACTGGAACCCCATCACCCGAACCCAGACGCCCTGAAGCGAGACGAATTGCAAGCCCTTCTGTTCGAAGTTCAACCGCCATGTCCTGCGTGTGGCAACCAAGCATGGAGCGAGGTCAAGGCACAGAATTTGATGTTCAACACCACCATCGGTGCTGGCGATTCAGGACGCCCAGGATTTTTGCGACCGGAAACGGCGCAGGGCATGTTCACCTCGTTCAACGCGCTGCATCGACACTTCAGGGAGCGCCTTCCGTTCGGTGCGATGCAGGTTGGTAAAGGGTATCGGAACGAAATCGCTCCTCGCCAAGGAATGATTCGCCTCCGTGAGTTCAACATGGCTGAACTGGAATATTTTATCGATCCAGAAGCCGAGTTAAACGACGATTTGTCGCCGTGGGATGATGCTCCACTGCACCTGATCAGCGATGGCGGAAATGGCGTTGAGATAACGTTGAGTGAAGCGTGTAAGCAACAACTCATTCGCCACCCTACGGTCGCACGATTCATGGGCATTACCCGGGATTTCCTGGTTGACATCGGGATTGATCCATCCCGATTGAGGTTCAGGCAGCACGAGCAGGACGAGATGGCCCACTATGCCGTGGACTGCTGGGATGCGGAAATCGAGGGAAGTTACGGCTGGATTGAATGCGTGGGTATTGCGCATCGAGGTTGCTACGACCTCGAAAGCCATGAAAAGGCAACTGGAAAAACACTCCGAGCACGCCGAGAATTCGACGAGCCACGCACCATCACCATTGACGCGTGGACCATTGACGGGGCTACTGCGGGACCGGCCTTCAAAGCCCTGGCTGGCGCAGTGAAGACAGCGGTTGAGGCCCTCCCAAAATCGACCAGTTTCCCCTGTGAGATCCGTTTGGAGAATGGAACGAAGGTCGTGGTGGGCGAAGAGCACGTCAAACCCAATCAAAAAACCATCAAAGAAACCGGCGAATGGTACATCCCTCACGTCATTGAACCAGCCTTCGGCATTGACCGAATCATCTGGCACGTCATCGACCACGCCTATTCAGAACTGGAGAAAAATGGCGAACCCTACACGTTGATGCGCTTGTCGCCAACCATTGCACCCGTTGACTATGCGGTCTTCCCGTTGTTCGAAAAAGATGGCATGGGAGAGTTGGCGTGGAACCTCCACCAAACGCTCTGCAAAACATCTGGCCTTGTTTCGATGTACGATGCCAGCGGCTCCATTGGCCGCCGCTATGCACGGGCCGATGAAATCGGCGTTCCAATCTGCATCACCGTTGACCACCAATCGCTTGAGGACGGCACCGTGACCGTCCGCGACCGCGACACCGGTGAGCAGCATCGTATAACCATCGATTCGCTTTCCTGAAGCCGGTCGAACGGTGACACCACTTTCCCATCGCCTTGGGGTGCTGAAGGTTGAAGAACCCTCCAGCAGATGGGGAGGCATGGGTCAACCGAGCGATTGGACGGAGCGGCACCGTCCCCGTTCGGAACAGTTGCTGGAAGGCAACGAAGTCCAACGACGCAAAATTCGAGCATGGCTCGACGAATGGCAAAACGGGACGCCGAAGAAGAAGGCCATTCTGCTGATTGGTCCCCCGGGTGTTGGTAAAACAACGGTTGCACGAGCCATCGCTGAGGACATGGGGTGGAACGTCATTGAACTGAACGCCAGCGATGCCAGAAATGCAGCGGCCATTCGTAAAGCCGCCACCAGCGGTGCAACCCACCGATCCCTGTTCCACGACCCGAGTGCACCACCCTCTCGCACGCTCATTCTTTTGGACGAGGTGGACCACTTGTCAGGTGGTCTGCGTCAGGTCAGTCAGGAGCGCATCGAGCGAGCGATGGACAGCGATGATGATCGCCCCGGCTCGACCCTTTCCGGTGATTCTGGTGGCAAGGCCGAGCTCCTCAGGTTGCTCGACCAGACCAAACAACCGGTCATTCTTGCCTGCAACGAAGAAATGGGGTTGTGGGGCAAGAATTCGTCATGGCGTAGCACCCGGGACCGTTTTACGAAGCACTTGATCAAGATCAATTTCGTACGAGCCAGCGATGAGGCTTTGCGGCGCATTGCAAGGCGAGTGCTTCGAGAGGAAGGCGTGCAATTCGAAGAGAAGGCCATTGACGCCCTGGCCAGCACCAACCATGGCGACCTGCGTGCGTTGGTTCGGGACCTCCAGGTGCTGGCGACGGGCCTGGGAGAAGGGGCTCTGACACCAGCCATGGTTCATGCCCACGCCGAAGCGAGTCAACGGGACGTAACCGTGGAGATCTTCCCTGGCCTTGACCGCCTCTATAGAGAAAGGAGTAGCAACGAAGCTTCCACCCTCATACGGACCATTGACAAAGACCCGTCGGAATTCTTGAACTGGGTGCACTGGAACAACGCCTCGTTGTTCACCCACGGACCCAGCATTCGACGAGGCTCATCTTCACTGATTCAAGCAGACCGAGCCATGATGGGGCGCTTCCTCAACACAGCCCACCGGTCAACCTATTGGACTCAACACCTCACGGCACTCGCCGCTTCAACGGCCAACGCCGTGCCACTCGAGGGGAGGATTTTCCCTTCTTACCCGCACTACCTGCGCCGTTCAGCACCTGTCGGCCGAGGAAGCATCGTCGAGAAATTGGCCGACCTGGCAGGTACCAACAAAGCCACCACCCGCGATGAATTCCTTCACCCGTTGTACGTGCTGTCTCAAGATGACAGCCCGTTGGGAGATTCAACGCTGTTCGACATCTCCCTCAATCTCGGGCTCTCCGGTGAAGAACATCTCTCCTTGGCCGGTTTAGCAAAAACCAGGCGGTCGTCCAAGGCGCTTCTCAAGGACTACGATGTCGCAGAGGAGAAGCACAAGATTGACGTCCTTGCGTTGCAGCATCAACAAGCAGAACGCCAGGAAGGCACCTCAGAACCAGCCAGACCACGTGTTGTGGCCAACGATCACGTCGAAACTGTTGAGCAACCTGAGGATGACGACCCCGGTCCAAGCCCAGGACAGATGACGTTGTTCTAATCCTCGGCACCATCTCGGTCGAGCATTCGCTTGACCATGGCCATGCCTTGCCGCTCTCCATCGGACTTCTCCTCACGGCGCCAACTGTGCGGGTGGAGAACGATGATCGCCGTCAGCAACTCAAGACGGCCAAACCACATCAGAATGGACGTGAAGATCAAAGAGCCAGAATTCATGCTCGCCCACGTTTCGGTGGGCCCGTAGGCGCCAAGGGCTGGACCGGTGTTGCCCAACCCCGATGCAGCGACAGAAAAGATCGTTTCAAACGATGCATCGGGCATCATCATGGCCAACACAATGCAGGAGAAACCGAACAAAATGACCCAAATGAACAGCATACCAACCACCAGGCTGACTTGCTTGTCCTCAACCACCTCATCGTTCATGCGGATCATGTGAATCTTCCGCGGTTGAGCAATACGAGCCAGCTCACGGAAAGCGACCTTGAGCCCAATACGAATACGCATGAGTTTCAGCCCACCGCTGGTCGAACCGGCGCAAGCACCTACGATCATCAACAGCAGCAGGATGATGCGTGCCACGCCTGGCCAAGCAGCATAATCCGCTGAAGCATACCCCGTGGACGTACCAATGGAAAGGACGTGGAACACCGTGTCCAACAACGCATGGCCGAAGGACACACCGATCAGCACCAAGGAAAGCGTAATGAGGAACACGGCAGCAAAGATATAGAACAGGTACGTGCGGAACTCCTCATCCTTGAAAGCGGCCTTGAAATCGCCCGTTCCCATCAACCACATCAAGGTAAAGTTGACCCCCGCCAAGAACATGAACACGATGATGATGATCTCTATCACAGCAGAATCGTAGTAGGCGATGCTGGCATCACGCGTCGAAAATCCACCGCTTGGCATCGTGGTAAAGGCGTGATTCACGGCATCAAACACCGACATTCCGCCAATGAATTTCAGGGCAAGCATCTCAACAAGCGTCAAAACAAGGTACAAGCCCCAAAGCGCCATGGCTGTTTGCCGCAACTTTGGTCGAAGACGAGACAGCGAAGGACCGGTCAATTCAGCACGGGCGAGCGCCATGCCACCGCCGATGATTCGGGAAAGCACGAGCATGCCCAACATCACGACCCCCATGCCGCCCAGCCACTGCGTGAGTGAGCGCCAGAGCAAGAGGCCCCGAGGTTGGGCATTGATGCAATCCGGCGTGGTGCCGGGAATGCAATTGGGGCTCATCGAGTGAGAAAGAACGGTAGCACCGGAGGTCGTGAATCCGGACATGGATTCGAACCAAGAATTCACAAATCCACGCATGATGTCAATGAGGAGTGCATCTTCCACGAACGGGCCGACAAACACGCCCCCGAACCAATACGGCAGTGAACCGATGAACACGGTGAGTGGCCAAACCAGGCCAACACCGACGAAGGCCTCCAAATCTCGCAAGCGCTGCGCTGAGTCCGTTCGTGTAAACAACCCCAGCATAACAGCACCTAAGCCACCGCTGATGAGCATCGCAGGTAGAAAGGCCTGAACCGCCAGCACCCAGCCGTCAAGCCAGAGGGTGATTAAACCGCAAACGCCCAGCGGAACGAGCAGGGCCAGCAACGTCCAGCCGAGAATCAGGTTCAGCACGTCGGAGCGCATGATTACACCTTGAATCGCTTCTGTGCTTCGGAGACCTTCTCCTTCAAACAAAACAGAACCATTCGGTCGTTTTCGAGCAACAGTTGGTCGGGCTTGGGTTCAATGGACTCCCACTCACCAGCCAAGTTTCTTCGCTTGATGAACGCGGGTCGCATCCAGTCTGGGAACTGTGCATCAGCCACCTTTTTGCCTGCAAATTTTGCTCGTTCCGTGATCTTGAGCGTGATGCCGACCACGTTAGGAACTTCGGCAAGGAGCGCGTAATGACCCGAAAGGCTTCGGTGAACGTGGGACAAAATGTTGTTGACGGCCACTCGATGGCGGTCAACAGCGAACGAGATCCCCATGCGTTGGGTGACCTTGACCAAATCAGCGTCATGGAGCATCAAACCAGTGTGGGGGACGCCCAGATCCGACATCAACAACACCGCTGCGATGTTGGCGTGGTCGTCGCCAAGTGCGCTGACGGCGACGTCGAACTGGTCGATCGAAATCTCTTCGAGAACCGACCGGTCAAGGTGGTCGCCGTGAATGACGTCGATGTTGAGATGCCCACCGGTTTTCGAGCCAGCCAGCTTGTTGGCGAGGTGAAGTTCACGTTCCAAGACCGTTACACTCGCCCCGTGTTTCAACCAATCCTCGGCCATCTTTGTTCCAATGGGCGAGGCACCGACGATGATGACGTGGGGGTGCTCGGGGAAGTAGGAGATCTCATGTCCAAACGTGATGAGGGCCGGATTGAACTTGTCGAGGCCAATCACAGAAACGGCAATTCGGTCGCCGATTTGGAGGACACTGTCGTCGTTCGGAACGAAACTCCGCTCCCCGTCACGCTTCACGCCCACGATGTTTGGCAGGCCATGAACGAAGTCTTCTCGCACTTCTCGGAGCGGGCGTCCCACGAGGTTGACGGCGGACTGGCCGATGTCAAATTCGATGACGTAGGCTTCTTCGCCAAACGGGATAACCTCTTCAAGTTCGGTTGAGCGCAGGCCTGCATTCAGTCGCAGAATAGCCCCGTGGAGCGGGTTGACCACGTGATCAACCTTGGCCCACTCGTGCAGATGACCTGCCTTGAATTCGTTCACGTAGGACGAGGTCCGTAGTCGACAAATGCTGGTTAATCGGTCAACGCCTTCCTTGCTTTCATGGGCATGTTCTGCGATGGAACAGGCGATGAGGTTGGTTTCGTCCGAAGGCGTTGCTGCGATGAACACGCTGGCGTTCTGGATGCCCGCTTCGAGGAGTGTTTCTCGATTGGTAATGTTGCCGTTGACCACCAAGCAATCCAAGGATTGGGCGTTGGCGACCGCACGTGAATCGTTGTCAACCACCACAAGGTCGTACTTCTCGTTCGCCATGGCTTTGGCCAGTGCAATACCTACTCGTCCAGCTCCACCGATAATCACTCGCATGTTCGGCCCCTCCTCTCACAACGCCTCAGCGTATTTCTTCACCTTGTAGGACCCGCCGTTCAGTTCCACGGCGTCCAATGTCTCAAAGCTGCGTAGGCGCTCAATTGCCTCACCTTGCCCGTAGGATATGCTTCGCACAGGGTGGTAGTAGTCGTACACCATGCCGCCTGAGGCGTCGGCCTCTTCGATCCAATCAAGGTAGGCCGTCGGCGTGGACAACAACCATTTGTTGTTCACCACATCGACCTGGGCTTCAACAAAGCAGGTCTGAAGCACGATGTTTCGCTCTTCACACCAACTGTCCGCTAACGGCAGTTGAATGTAGCCCCAGGCGTGCGCCTCCCAACCTTCGTTGGAGAAGAACGGATCGCCGAGCACACCGAAGGCGTACCAACCTGGCATTCCGCGTGTACGCAAGATGCTGAAGAAGGCGTTGGTTTGTTCATCACAATCGCCCGTGTTGGCGGCGAGGCAAGCCGGACCGGAGCGCGCTGTCGAAGGTGCATCTCGGTCATAAGAAATGTAGGCGTGGAGATAGTCGAAGGTGGCACGAGCAAACGCGTATGCATTGTCGGTTCGACCTTCGGGCAAACTGCTCGCAATGGTATCAGCGGTGGCCATCACCAAGGCATCCTGACCATTGATGGCGTAGCCGGCCGTTCCGCCTCGGTCGTACCAGTACGAACCACCAAACTGCGCTTGGCGAACGCCGTTTCCTCGATTCGCAAGGTCTGCAAACGTCCCCGAGTTGTCCGCGTTGATGCCCATGTCTTGTCCTGCGATGCGAGCGTCGACTCGTCCATCATCCCACCACGAATACGAAGTGGATTGGACTCGAACATTGAAGGCATACTGAACGGACCCTCCATTGTCAAAATTTGCACGAACCTTCACGCATTTTGCGAGCGGGCATTGATCATCTCCGCCTCCGATGGCTGGCCACCAAACTTGGTGTCCACTGCTGGTGAGGATAGCGTTGTCGATGTTCCTGTCTGGCATGCCGTCAATGGGGACGTTGATGTCTTGGCCGTCAATGGCCAGGGTAATCTGGAGCGTCTGTTGAAGCACAAGCGGTTCGGTTTGATTGGTCCCGTCCGTGAAGGCAAATTGTGCTGCGCCGGAGATGGATGACCGAACAGTGGGCGGAATCAGGATGTTCTCCGTAACGGCCCCTTCGCCACTTCCTTTTGAGACATCGGCGATCTTCGAAAGCGTGTAGCTCGCTTCGTTGGGATACACATGGTAGGGAGCAAGTTGGGATTGCAGGAATTCTTCAACGCCACCAAACTCACCAAACACGGCTTCTTGTGCTTGCGGAGAGAGCATGACAAAGGCTACCAAACCAAGCATAGCGAGGCTACGGAAACGGTTTTTTCTCCGCTTCATGATGTTGCGTTGCCGACCCGTGTGGGTTTGGACGACACCGCGCTGTGAGGGTTTGGACGCCATCATGTAGGTGGTTTCTTTCGCACCCTTGCGCTTGCTGAACTGTTGCTCAAGGCGGTAGCTGCCACGGTCACCCTTGGGCAACACACGACCACACGAGTAGCAAATCGTGTCGCCGGGCAGCGTTGCACTGCGGCAATAAGGGCAAGCACCCATGAATTGCTGCTCGGCTGGCGTCGTATAACAATTGTCCAAGATGACCCGGTGATTTTTTGATAAGCGGACCATCGCTTGAACAGGGAAAAAAGCACCCATAGAGAACAAGTAATCGTTCCCTTACTCCTCTTCTCCAACCGATGAATCACGTGGGTGAACCGAAGGTACGGCTGCCCGGTCCCGAGCCTGCTCGGCCCAGAGACGGCGAAGGCGGCGACGGCCTTCCTTTGGGACGGATTCCCAAATCCAAGTTTCTGCGTAAGGGTTGGCCAAGATGATGAAGGGGATGACAAACAGCCAAACCAGCGGATTGAACACGGCAGAATATACACCGACCAACAAGGCCGAGCGCCAAAATGTCGATCGAAGGACTGCACTCCAGCGTCGGTCTTGCAGCATCAGGAAGCCGTGCCGCGACGTAATCAGCGCGTCTGCGCGCGGCGTTACCAAGGACACCAGGGCGATGTTGGCGAGCCCTTGAACGGAAAAAATACCCTCGAATTCAAACATACGGAACATCACGACCATGGCGGTCATCCCGCCAATCGCAAGACCGAGCGCCCACCCACTCGAAGGTTGGGAGCCTCCCTTTCGAACGCGAGGGCGTCGCAGAAGCAGATGGGAAAACACCGAAGCAACGAGAGCGACGAAGAGCAGGGAGAACACGTTGAGGCCCGCATACACGTTCGCTTCGCTTTCCACCGTGATGAAGTAGGGTTGGAAGAGCAAACCGTCGGCCATCACGGCGTACACACCACCGAGGACAATGCCCCAAAACACCTGACTCCAGGCGGTCGGAAGGTCATAAAAACCGGCGAATTTGGTCATGACACCGCGCCAGCCCAACGTCATCCCGATGAGGGCACAGAAACTCGACAGCTGAAACAGCACGAGTTCTGAAACCATGCACGGCCCTGCGTGCCTCCCTTCATGAATTCGTTGGCCGCAAAGAGGCGAGGGGAGGGATTCAAACACCTCGGCGGATTCCCCAAGCCATGGCAAGGCTCCTCCTGTTCGGCGGAAAAGGCGGCGTTGGAAAGACCACCACCTCCTCGGCCACGGCGGTCTGGCTGGCCGATGCAGGACTCCGTGTGCTGTTGGTCTCAAGCGATCCGGCACACTCAACCTCGGATTCGCTGGACGTTAAACTCGGACCGGTTCCCGTTGAGGTAGAAGGCGTACCCGGGCTGTTTGGCCTTGAAATGGACCCTGAGGCCAAGCTCTCGAACCTCCTTCCCAAAGTCGGAGAAGCCGTGAACAACATGGGAGGAAACATGGGAGGGCTTGGCGGTCTTGGGATGATGCTCGACCCCTCCGCCAAGGAAGAACTTGCTGATGTCAAGTCGGACATCAAAACAGCCGACATGATCCTCCCTGGTTTGGATGAGGCGCTGGCCTTTGACGAACTCCTGAAGCACATGGAAAACCCCACCTGGGACGTGGTCGTGTTTGACACGGCCCCCACCGGCCACACCCTTCGTTTCCTCTCCCTCCCTGAGCTCATCGAGGCGTGGTCGGGTCGATTACTCCGATTGATGCGCGTCTCGGGCGGCATTCGGTCCATGCTCTTTGGACGAAAGGAAAGCGACGCCATGAAGGAGGAATTGGAACGCTTTCGACGAAGGGTGCTTCACGTTCGCCGAGTGCTGAGCGACCCTGCGACCTCCTCGTTCACCCTGGTGACCATTCCCGAACGCATGGGCATCAACGAAACCATGCGAGCTTATGATTCACTCGTGGAGTACAACCTGCCCATCGGCGGCTGCCTCGTCAACCGAATCACACCGGAATTTGACCACCCATTCCTCGCCAAACGACGTCAGCAAGAACTTGACCGCATCGGTGAACTTGGAGAACGCCTTGCCGGCGTGAATGTCGGTCAACTCCAACTGGCCGACTCCGAAATTGTTGGCATCGAGGCGCTGCGGGCCGTGGGACAAACGTTGTACGGCGAACCCACGCCGCTCCCGGATGCCATTGGCCCCCACCCCATCGGTGCCGTCCTCCACCACGAAGTCCATCGCGGCATGGTGGGCGAAGTTGACGGCGATGTGGAGCGAATCCAACTCCATTTCCCGGGCTTGGAACGCTCGGACCTCTCTCTTCGTAGCGAGGACGGTGTGCTCTTCGTAGGCGTGAACGGACGAGAACAGGCCATCCCGACTGAAACCCATGTCAAATCCAGCCTCGTCAAAGCCTCTCTTGACGAAGACGTGCTCTCACTCCTCATTCCCCGAAACAGCAGCGAGTGAGTCACGCTTCTCAGGGCATGGTTTGAAATGGGTCAACCATGACGCCCATGCATGGCACTTGAGGGCTTGTCGAGGGGTATCTTCCGCTCGCTTGGCCTGCTCAAAAACAAGCGGAAACTCGACGAAGAAGAACTTCGTGAGATGACACGCAGCCTCCGGCGTGCCCTTCAAGAGGCGGATTTCAACATTCGCCAGACCAAGGAAATCGTTGATCGATTGGAAACGAGGATGCGAGAAGAGGAACCACGCCCGGGCCTCACCATGCAAACCCACGCCATGAACATCCTCTACACCGAACTGGTCCGAATCCTTGGCCCAGCGACGACCTTCCAGCCACGTGGAGCCACCCTTCTGCTTGTCGGACTGTACGGGCAGGGAAAAACCACCACAACGGCCAAACTCGCCGAATGGTACCGCAAGAAGCACGGCCTTCGCGTCGCCGTCATCGAAGCCGACGTCCACCGACCAGGTGCGTACGCACAACTCTCTCAACTCCTCGAGGACACCACCGTCCAAGTCTACGGCGAACCTGAGAATAAGGACGCTGTGTCCATTGTAAGAAACGGCTTACAAGCCTGTGCGTCGGCGGATTTGGTCATCGTGGATACCGCTGGCCGCCACCAGTTGGACGAAGAACTCGTTGAGGAACTCGAGCGCATCGCCGGCCTGACCCGTGCCACGGACCGCTGGTTGGTCATCGACGCTCAGGTGGGTCAAGCCGCCGGCCCGGTCGCCGCTTCCTTCCATTCGTTGGCAGGCGTAACGGGCATCGTCATCACCAAACTCGATGGTACTGCGCGTGGTGGTGGTGCGCTTTCGGCCGTGGCAGCCACCGGCGCACCCATCGTCCACATCGGTGTGGGCGAGCGCATTCAAGACTTGGAGAAGTTCGAGTCGGACCGCTTTATTTCTCGCTTGCTCGGCATGGGCGATATCCAAGGCCTCATCGATTTGGCGCCCGAAGACATGGACCAGGAAGAGGCCATGCGCTTGACGCAGCGCCTGATGAGCGGTCGCTTCACCCTCAACGACATGTACAAGCAAATGGAAATGATGTCCAAGGTCGGCACCATTGACAAGCTGATGTCCTTCCTTCCGGGTAGCATGCTGGGAGGTATGGGGGCCATGTCCAAGAGCCAGAAAGAGGCCATGCAGGGCAACCTCGACCGCTACCGCACCATCATGGATTCCATGACGGCGTGGGAAAAGAACGAGCCTGCCAAGATCAAGGCCGACCGCATTAAGCGGATTGCTCGAGGCTCAGGCGTGCGCGAAAAGGACGTGCGAGAGCTCATCGGCCAGTGGAACCGCTCACGCAAGATGATGAAGGGCATGGGTGGCAACCGCAAGCTGAACAAGCAGATGAGGAAGATGATGAAGGACGGCGACATGGACATCGACCCGTCATCCTTTGGCATGTGAGGTAGGGCGTGAACTCATGCGTCTCGAATGGCCCATCTACGTCTTCACGGCCTGCGTCTTCCTGGCCTTCGCCCTCGGGGTCCAATTCCTCAACCTCGGTACCGGCGCCGTCGTCGGGCTGTTCCTTCTGCTCACCGTGGCCTATGCGTGGGTCGCCTGGGTGATGATCAAGCAGGAGGCCGTGCTTGAGCTCCACGCCTATGTTCCTTGCAGCAACTGTGGTGAATTGACGCCCTCGCAAGGCAAGCACTGCATGAACTGCGGCGCCCCCATTTCGGCTGGCAACGCTCAGTAGGACTTGGCGAGCAAGACACGCCTCGTCGTCATCTCACCCGTCATGTGGCAGGGCCGCTCCGAGTCGTAAGGATCGGTGGCATC
>CEUV01026932.1_pt1 | contig 17810 bp, 8 predicted proteins | sample 356401 | NCBI WGS metagenome assembly CEUV01 (sample SAMEA2622710, study PRJEB7988) | marine metagenome | isolation source: saline water (ENVO:00002010), including
AATGAATTGGCGTCCCATGAGTGGGTTCGAGGTGTAATCTGCACCCAGCATCCAACGATTCAAATTGATGTCTTCGTTTCCTTCATTGTACAACTCAATCCAATCTGCTGCAGGTTGGAAGGATGGAAGGTCGCAAGAGGTCACGATTTCCGTGACAACGATGCTTTCGCTTTCCGAATACGCAGACCATACTGGATTCTCTTGGCCGGGCGTCATCCAAGCAGCGTTGAGCCAATCTTCAACACCCCACGTGGTCGTAGAGGATGGGGCGTTTGTCCCCAGTGGACCAGCACCTGCGTGCGATTCTGTGTTGTTGATCAATGAAACACCTTCGAGCGTATGGGTCCATTGTGCTGAATGAACAGCTACACCGTTTCCATCGTAAAGGAAGATTTGATCCGGTGTGGTGTGCTTAAGATAGAATTGCGATGTCCCATTGAGAGCAATCAAGGTGGTTTCTCCTGCTTGGAGGATGGTGTCTGATTTATCGGGCATATTGTACTGGTGTAGAATGAGTGTTCGACCGGATGCAGAGAAACGCCATCCAGCGACATCGACCTCCTCCGCCCCCATATTTTGAATTTCAATCCACTCGCCGTTTGGATATGAAGCAGAATCGCTTCCGATAGCATCAGGTAGAACCTCTGTAATACGAACGTCACCTGTTGTTGGCGTTGGTGTTGGTTCTGGTTGACCGGGTGAAGGAGAGATCGATGGTGTCCAAGGGTCGTGATATTGCTGTCCTCGAATAAGAGAAACATTAGGTCCGTAGTTTGTTGAATAAAGTCCCATGTCGACAATGGAGCCACTTGCATCTCGGACAACAAGGTGGTTGTGGTTGTCCCATAGTCGAGTTTCTCCAGTGAATTCGACAAGTCTACGTTCGCCAGCATCGATCATGGTACTTCCTTGTGAACTGTTTACGACAATGGTTCCAGGATCAAGATAGGTCACGTTCCCCATGCCATCGATGATGGACCAACCATTGAGGTCGACTGAGGTCGTTCCTGCGTTGTAGAATTCAACCCATTCGCCGTCAGGCGCAGAACTACCATCCATCGTACTGACAGGGAAGATTTCGCTCAATTGAACGTCACCAGATGCAGTAATGTCCGTGAGTTTCACAGCATTGGTAGCGTTCGGTGTAGGATAGGTGGAATATTGCCACATTCCTCCGCTTGGATTGGCTTCGATTGAAAAACCAGGTTGGTTGGAACTCCACATGACTTCGTCGCCAATGCTGCCGTTGGCGAGGTAGAGTCGGAGGGTTTCTTGGCCATTGTTGAGAACACCACTGTTTGTGGAGGAGTTGACAGAGATGACGCGAGTCTCTTGAGGATTGATGAGCATCGTTCCTGTATCGCTCGAAGCACCAACGAGGTGGTTTTCATCGAATTGAATCATGTTCCCTGCAAGGTCTTGTAACCAATAACCAGTGAGGTCGATGGTCGTGGTGCCGTTGTTGTAGATTTCAACCCATTCACCGCCGGGCCAAGTGGCGTTGTCGTAACTTGGCCAAGGGTCGGCCATGACCTCATGGATGATGACATCGCTTTGTGCGTAAGTTGGGCCGCCTGAACCTCCACCAGAATTCGAAGAACCAGGCGTTGGGTTTGATGTTGGAATCCAGTCATTGTAGGCGTTTGCAGGGTCTTCTTCGAGACTTACGCCACTTGAACTTGAATTCCAAGTGGCTTCATCGATCCATCCGCTCGAGGAGTCGTACAGTGTCATGAAATCGTTGGAGTTTGCAACATAAAAAGTGCTTGAACCGTTTCGAGCGACGATCATGAAATCGCCCGGTGCGAGAGTGTAGGTTGATGCATTCGCAGCGTCGTATCCTACAATAGAGTTTGAATCCAACGTCAATGTCCTTGCAGCTTTGTTCGAGAAATACCAATTCCGTACATCGACAGATGTTGTACCTGAGTTGTGTAGTTCGAGCCATTCACCATTTGGCCAAACTGCATCATCGTACCCATTTGGATTTGGCATGACTTCATTGATGCATATCGAACCACCACAAGGCTGGCTGCGTGCAGAAACGGCTTCTGCAGGTTCGACCAAAGGTGTAAGTGGGACCAAAAGCATCAGCGCAAGAAGAAAAACGGACTCAATTCGCATACAGCATCGACGTTCGTTCCAAAGCCTTCCCCCTCATATCTTTTGGTACGTGGAATCCTCTGATTTTCAAATGAAACCAAAGCTGTCGGCCATTTGAGCAAAGGTGTAAATCATAATTGGAACGAGGATGATGCCCATGCCATGACTTCGTCGAATTCCGATACGTGGTGGCATCAAACCGAGAATGGTTCCTACAATCAGAACACCGATTCCGACGAATCCAGTTGAGAGCCAGACCAATGCCGTGACGAAGATGATGACACCCATGACCATTGATTGGAGAGGAATCGCTGCATGCAACCGCAACATTCCCTTTCCCACAATTTTCATAATTGGCATCGCCATAATTCCTGCTGCGAGTGTAACTGCAAGCAAACGTACGAAGTCTGCTGTTGGCTGCGTTGAGTTCCACGTTTCAATCGGGTACATCATTTTCAACGCTAACGTTGCTCCGGAGCGTGAACGTCCGATGATGTAGAGGAATCCGAGAACCATGACGGTAACAGCCGTGTTGACTGCCGAGAGAATAGCAATCACTTCGAGATCCTGTTTTGTTTGTGGCCCCTCGTAACCATCCTCTGCTTCAGCCACGGCAATTTCGAGCAACTCCTCATCGCTCAGTTCAGTTAAACGGCGGGTTTCCCAATCCATGCCGTATCCTTCTTTGCCTTGCACCTTTGCCGCTACGTTTCTACCACCCATCACGAGAACGGTTGCCTGTGATGCAGTCATTCCAGGAAGCACACCCATGCTTGCTCCTGCAACAGCGGACCAGAAACAAGGTGCAATGAGGGGTTTAACAGGGGGCAAATCCCAGTTCTCTTTTTGTGGGGGGAGATGGCTTGTTGTTGCATAGATGTCGAGGAGATTGGCAATACCAAACAAACCGGCCAAACTTGGAAGCAACAGGGAAGGCGATGGCATCCCAACTGGGCTATCGACCGGAAGTTCAAACACAGCCCATCCATACAATCCAGCAAGCAAAAAGAAGACTGTTGCAGCAACGAACCCTGCTAAACGACTGTCGTTTCCAAGGCGCTTACCGGTTATTTTCTGGACCCACTTCGGCCAGTCGAGACGTGTTGTTTCCGTGGCGAGCAAGAGCAAAGAGATCACCAGCAAAATGACTGGAAGCCAATCTCGCAAGCCATTGTACCAATTGAGTTCAGGTCCGAAAGCAATCCGAGCCACGACGATAAGAGGGAGCGACAAGAACAGACCCAACTGTGAGCCACGTGCAGACCAGGCAACACCTCGTGCAGCATTTCCTGCGAGCAACATTCGATGCCCTGGTAACAGCGATAACGCCGTATCGCCATCAGGTGCTCCAATCAGTGCGGATGGGATGTAATTCAAGAACGTGTGAACAGTACCCGTCGATACAATGATTGCGGCGACAGCCGAGAGCGGTATTCCCAATTCGAGCAATCCAGGAGAAAGAGCAAGGAGAATGAGCGCAACGTTGTTGACGTGAAAACCAGGAATCAAGCCCGTAAGTGAACCAAGCATCACGCCAAAGAACAAGGCGCCAAGAAGCCACCAAAGTTCATGGAAGTATGCTTCAATCATCAAATCACCTAGGATTGGTCGATGTATTCTTGACGATCGCTTATCCCATCGCCGTCCGTATCTTCGTTGTTTGAACTCGTTCCAAAAGCAGACTCAAGCGCATCGCTGAGCCCATCGTTGTCCTTGTCATCAACATCTGCGCTACTGAGGGTGTAAACCATGGCGAGCGAATCAGGGTCCTCAATCTGAAGCAAACGGCCCTCCCATTGCATCGCCGTGCCGAGATGGAGCTCATCCAAACCGATGCAATTGTTCACAGCATCGAGTAGGATTCTCTTGTCGCTACCTGGTTCTGAGAGGTACCATGTGCCATTGTCTTCGATAGCCTTGCCATTGATTCGAACAATCTTGTTTTTGTCGTAACCCCAATCGATGGCTCCATCGCCCCAGAGAAGTGTCATCGGAGACGCCTTTTGGCCTTCCGTGAGTTGTTCAACGAGCAATTCAGCACGCATATTTTCGTCATCCCAGGCGATGGTGACTTCCGCAGTCACGGCTTGACCGGCTTCGAGCCAAGTTGCGCGTGGCCCTGGAATCGTGACTGCTATGCTTGTCCAACCGGGTGTGTACCCTTGAGAATCCGTAAAGTAGGCAGACTCATCTTCGACACTCGGCTCAAGAGCGTATTTCATGAACGCAGATACAGTATATACCTGCCCAGGATTGTTGAAGATAACCGAAGGATTTGCGCTGAGCATCACCAGTAAATCATCGATGGATGATGTTGCAACCAAATTAGGACTCGATTGGTCTCCTTTGTCAAGGCACCAAGATGAGGACGCAGTATTCCAGACCAGTCGGCCTCGCATCCGAATATCACTTCCGTTCAGAGAATCAGCGGAATCGAGATCCTGTTGGCTTGGTAGGACGCACAATGGGGAACCAGATGAACCCTCAAGTTGCCATTTTCCGTCGGAAATGGACAATGTTCCTGCAACATCAACCGTCCGACCAGAGGAGTACATCCAAGTGGATTGTGAAGACCAGTCGAGTAACGGGATTTCAATGGGATGATTTCTATCAATGACAATTTCAGGCCCTTGAACTGCAAGATTCCAGCGTAATTCCCGTTGTTGATAGGAGAGGACCCCTTGCACAGTCACTTTTGAACCTGCTTCGATCCATTCACCAGTTGCGGAGTGGATTGTCATTCCAATTTGATGATTTGAATTCCCGTAATTGGGATGATCTCCGAGTTTGGCGGTACCGAATGCTACATCAGGTGCAATGGATTTTGACATGAATCCCGACAATTGAATGACTTGACCGTCATAGTCTTCTGGGTTTAATGCGACATCGGAAATTGCCAACAATGGAGCATCAGGAATGTCATCTTTGTCCCAGTTCATTGCTCCTGCACCAAGGGCTTGCAGCCACATACGTCCTTCGTATTCAATGACGTCTCCAATCACTGTCACGTTTGTTCCTATTGGCGGTAATTCTGCTGGGCGAAACCAACGCAATTCAACAACACCAGTACCATCGTCGATGATGGCATCGAGTCGATCGTCACCAGAATTATACGGGTCTTCAACCCACGAAATCAGTTGGCCTTCTACCTTGACCACTTCGTTGATGTAATCGGTTAATTCATCAACATCAACAACCGATGGTTCACGTACCATGGCGTACCAGTTGAGCGTAGCCACGAGGAACAATGAAATCGCAAACATGACCCATAATCGAGGCCCGTTGGTCTCAGGATCGTCGGTTGATAATCGGGCGAGGAAGCCTTTGAGACCATCTGCCATGGAATGGCCTCTGGGTCAAGATGCATATCACTTCCCCTGCAACATTATCCGAAGAGATGCCTTGAAATGCAAGGCAAGAACAGGAAAAAACATGCGAGACCGTGTAATCCGAGATGAAATCCATCGCGACGTCTTGGTTCCAGCCCATCACGCACGCATCATTGATACGCACGAATTTCAGCGTTTGAGGAACATTCAACAACTTTCAACCTGTGAGTTTGTCTTTCCATCTGCAACGCACACGCGCTTCGCACATTCTCTTGGGGCATACTTCCTCGCAGGCGAGTTGACCTCCTCTATACAGGAAGTACAACCAGGTCTGCTCTCGGACTCCGATGCTGAGTTGGTTCAAATTGGCGCATTGCTCCACGATATCGGCCATCCACCATATTCCCATCTTCTTGAAACTCCAGATGTTTTTGCAACCTTCCATTCCCACGAACACTGGGGAAGGATTCTTCTCGAAAGTGAGGACTCAGAGATTGGGCAAGTGCTTGCTGATGTTCTTGGTGAAGAACGAAAACAGCGTCTCTTTGCTCTTCTCGATGGCCAAACAGAGTGCAACGGTGTTCCAATCGCTCCATTCCTCAAGGAAATCATCAGCAGTCAACTGGACGTAGATCGAATGGACTACATGATACGTGACCAAGCAAATACAGGTGCTCAGATCGGTGGATTTGACAGTGCTCGAGTGATTCGTGCACTGCGTGTCAACGATGAGGGCAGATTGTACGTGAAAACCTGGGGATTGCCTGCGATTGAAGCCTACCTCGTGACGAGATACCACATGTACAATCAGGTGTACTTTCACAAAGTCAACATGCTGACCCAATCCTACCTCGTTCGTATGCTCGCACGCGCTCGACGACTGGCTCAAAACGGGTCGCTGGAACTGAGCGGAGAAATCCATGAGATGCTACTCAACGAATCACTGACGCCAGATCAATATGCCTCGCTGCATGATGCCCACATTAAGGTCGCCATGGGTCGATTTGCGAATCATTCTGACGAGATTCTGTCAGGTTACGCATCACGTTTGTTGGCTCGCAGAGATTACCACAAGTCATTGAGAATTACCTCGTTGACAACTGAGATGTTTGCTATGGTCAAGGATGAGGTTGTGGCCCATCTCATCGAACAAGGATTCGATGCTGAACACGATTTAATCACCGCTTCAATTCGAAAACGTGGCTACATGCCGTACGAACAGGGCATCATTCTGGAAGATGGCCGAGACGCAGCAGAACATTCGCCGCTTATTCGCTCCTTGACACAATCCGATGAGCGCATACTCGTTTTTGTACCCGAGGAGATCCGTGACTCATGCGAAGCTTTAGTTCGTGCCAGGACCAAGCCATCGCAATCATCTCTTGCAATGTTTGATTCGGCAAACTCATGAAGGTCTTATTCTCAGGACAGTCCAGGGCCTGTAGCTTAGTTGGTTAGAGCACCCGGCTCATAACCGGGCGGTCAAGGGTTCAAATCCCTTCAGGCCCACTCAATTCGCTCTCACACGGGACACTTCACGACACAATGGTTATGAGGGTCGATAGGGTGGCTTAAGGTAGTGAGCACGATGTCAACCCGTAAGAGCACCTTTACCGTTCTACTGATTTACGTAGCATCTTTGCTGCTGGTGGCCGTACCTGCCCAAGCACAAGCGCCTGTTGCGGCTGTATCCATCACTTGCCAACCCGCTGAAATCAAAGTTGACGTAAAGCCAGGGTCAACACTCGTTGGGTTTACCACGTGCACTGCAACAAACCCATCATCGTACCTTGAGAAGATTTCAGTCTCGATTTCATCTGATGGTTTGGCTGCCGCTGCCCCTGGTGACATTTACGTCGGTCCGAACAGCGAAGAGGACTTCCAAGTAGTTGTTCGTGCTCAGCCGTTCATGACTATGCAAGCCCGAACCCTCACCGTGCAAGCGAGTGTTTCGGAATTTAACGGACTCCCTCCTCCCAACCCTGCTCAATCCAGTTCTCAGATGATTGTTTCAATCACGCAATTCGCACTTCTCCAGGTCGAAGCTGTTGAGCCATTCGTTCAGTTAATGCCAAAGACTGACAAGGATTTTGAATTCAAGGTTTACAACCTCGGTAATCAATACGACTTCATGAAAGTCGGCATTTCCGAAAACTCCCGTGAGTCCCTAGAAGACGCTGGTTTCAACATCAACATCCCAATCAGCAAAGTCAACGTTGAGCCGATGGTCGCTCCTGCCAAGGTCCGAATTCAACTTCGAACACCAAAGACCCAAGGTTGGACGGATGCATATCACACACTCGACTTCTACGCTGAATCCGATTTCTCCTGTAAGAACGGTGGCTGTGACCGAGAATCACAAATGATCACCATTTACGTCCGCGGAATTTACCTCCCTGGTTTCGAAATTATCCCTGCCCTTTCAATGGTTGCATTGGCCGCCGCAGTTGCTGGTCGACGATTCATCAATGCAGAAGATGAAGAGGAAGAATGGCGGGAAGCCGCTCCGGGTCTGTAACCTACAAATTAACACAAAACCCACTCCTGACGGGGTTGGGTTCATAACCTATCCATGCGAGGGTTCTATGAGTTGAAAATATGAGTGGACTCTTGAGTAAAGCTACCGCAACAGAAGAAGCAACACCATCCAAACCTGCCGAAGAGGAATCCAAGGACGACACAAACGCTCTTGCTCAGGCCATTGAGCAGAGCGATGGTCCAGATGTCTCAACCGTCCTAACTTCTGTAGGATGGGCTGTCATCGTAATTGGTGGCATTCTTTCCCTTCAAGGTGGGGCTTGGGGTTTGATTGTTGTACTCGGTGTTCTCGTGATTGGCATCGGTGCACTCTATGCAGGCCAATACATGTCAGAATCTGGTGTTGACCCCCTGCGTATGGGAGGCGCTGCTGTGCTTGCAGTTCTTCTAGCTGCAGGACCATATGGAGTCTCAATGTTCATGCCTGAAAGCGGCTCATTTGGAATTAGCGATCTTGAACTGAAAGAAGATTCGGATGAGATTTCGTTCCGAGTGATTGGTTCTGCGAACTCTGTCGATGCGGTCATCACTGCAGATGGGGTAGAAATGTGGTCTAGTTCAAAGGAACTTTCCCAAGAATCCGCCCGATTTACGGTACCCATTTCAGAGATCTTCATCGGTAATGCATGGCAATGCAACTCTGGTAGCTGTCCAACAACACCGGCGATCGAATACATGATTTCTGTAACGAGTGGAGAAACCACGCAAACCATTGAAATCAACCCGGAATTTATGACTCGAGAGGTTCTTGATTCTGGCGTTAAAATTACACCTGTGACAAAGACGGAAAACAATGGGCAGGACACATCCACTGAAATTGATGGAATTGTTGTTGAGATGATGGCAGGACTACTCCCTACTAGCCATGAGCATCTTGATGGTGGAGGGCACACGGATGCAAACGGAATTTGGATCGAAGGAGATTACATCCTCGAGATGATCATCAAGGAAGGTACAACCGTGGTATATGGTCAATCGAGTTCGCAAGGCTGCCCAGCGGCTGCAAATGGTTTCCCGTATATCGAAGTTTCAGGCACAACTGCAACATCCTGCCGCGGGGATGCAGGCGTAAGTGTGAATGGCTGGTTTGCAATGCCCGGCCCAGCCACAGATACTGTGGGTACTGAATATCTTGACCTCGATTCGTTTTACGGTGAGGATGGCTGCTACACCTTCCAAGTAAAGATTACCAACACTCTTTCTTCAGGTGATGAACTCATCTTGGTTCAAGACGACGTTGCTTGGGAACTCGATTTCGATGCGAACAAAGAAGGTCCTTGGGACATGAATGCTTGCTGAGTTCAATCGTTTGCTATGATTGGATTACCATCGGCATCCAGCCATTGTTCTTGCTCATCAGATGCCTCTTGAGGCAATACAGTTTCTTCAGCAACATAGTCCTTTGAAACATTACTTCCTGCACGTATTGCAACAACAACCGAAAAGACGACGACAATGAATATGATTACTGCATAAAGAACGATTGGAAAACTATCACTCTCTTCAGATGTTGTCCAAGATACTTCTCCAGATGTTGATCCAGCCTCATTCGAAATCAAGTTGCTCACCGGCTCAAGAACATCAGGATAAAAGAATTTACACGTCAACTGAACTGCTTCATCAGTGTAATGGTACCATGAAATGGGTACATCTTTTGTCTCACCAGGCTCCACGGCCCAATTGGCCGTATTCGCAGTGGTGTCTGCTTCGACATCATCTACATAGCAACGAACGTTTGGATTGACCGCAATTGAACCTGTATTGGATAGTGTAACCATTACGCCATGTGTCCGCCCAGTATCAGCGGTCACGGCCTCAGGTTCGACTTTATCGATGCTCAGTTGAGGATAAACGATGTTGATTGCGGAAGTTGGTGTCTTTGGAGCACTAGCGTCAACAACAAAATCACCCCAATTTGTTGAGACTGTGGCCTTAAGTGTTCCAGATTCCTCTCCATAGAAACCATTTCCATCGACCCATTCTACAATTCTCTTCTGTTCACTTGTACCCAAATCAAACTTCCATGTGCTCTCATCATCCAATTCGCCATCAACAACCAAATCCATTGTTACACCACGATATCCGATACCAGTTGCGATGATTTGAGCAAATGGAGCGTTTATTGCTACTTCTCTCTTCGATAGGAGTCGAATCCAAGCATCGGTGTAACCACCAGTCCCTGTCGAGTTGAGATATTCGATTGTTGCGCTGTCATGGAGGACAATGTCTTCATCTGTCCTTGAGCCGAGAATGCTGGTTTCGGAAACGCTAATGTGTGTTCCATCCAAAACATTGATCGGGCTGCTACCATAGAGGCTAGACTCTTTGATCGAACAGTCTCCATTGCAAGTGATATTTCCTCCAGTGAGGGATGAATCCTCAACAATGAGGGTTCCATGATTCTCTATGTCGAAACTAGCTTCGTTCCAAATGACGTTCCCGCCTTGCTGATTGATTTGTTCTGCAGGAATCGACATTAATTCGGCATTCGAATGGAATAGTTCAATCCCCGTAATTCCTAATGGTAAGGAATAAAATTGCTCGATAACAATATCCACATCTTGTGTCAGGTCGACGTTAAATTGTTGACTCGTCCCAGAAACCTCGTTGTAACGAACATCGTTAATGGTAAAGTTTAGCTGTGCTGAAGTTGGCACATCAATGCTAAAATGGATGGTCATTGTTGCATCTGTGTCTGTTATCTCTTCACTGAGTGTAATCTGAGTTCCGTCATAGATGAGCAGTGTAGATGCCGCATTTTGCCCTTCAATGTTGGCCTCATCGAAATGAAGTATAGCACCTTCCTCGATGATGATTGATGATCCTTGTTCGACGGAAACATCACCCGTCCAGTGTAGTTCAACTCCGTCTTTGATGATGATTTCGCCGTCGAATGTTCCACCGTTCCATGCAACTGAATCAGTAACGGTTACGGTTGAACCATCTGCGGGTGCTGAGGCAAGGACAGGTGAGCAGAGTATGACTGAGGTAAGCATGACAATTGTCAGAAACGTTGCAGTTCGCATGCTTATCCCAAGACAAAGGGGAAAATCAATCCTTCTCTGTTTAGTACGGGACGTCTTTCCAGCCAATGGCGTATCCGATGAGGTTGAATGAGCGATGGAGAATTGGTGTGATGATGATGATGATGGCCATTGGAATGAGTAATTCATTCGAACTTAGAACCGACGGTCCCAAAAAAAGTTGACCCCAGAGAAAGACCATTATTGCGAATGGCAAGGTATCGAGCAGGGGTGCCTTGGAGGATACATCACCTTCGCGTTTGAGTCCTCGACGTCGCTTGAAGAACGACCCTGTCATGTCGCCCAAGAGGCAAGCGAATCCAAGGAACGAACCGAGTATGTATGCCGTCACCCATGGCCCGCCAATCGAAAACCATGCACCCTCTGATCCAGTGAGTGGCGATACGAATACAGATGCTTCATCAAATGAAGTTCCAACGATGGCAACCTGCAACATACAAAGCAAACCAGCAGTAAGTGAACCACCGATGAGTCCGTTCCAGGTTTTGCCATCGCCGAGCACTCGGTTCCCATCACTCATGACTCTTCCACCGTCAATCGGCCATGGACCGTAACCTGTTTTTGGCAACCATTTCCCCCACATCATGGCAAATGTGTTGGCAATAAAACCCGGCAGATAGAGCCAAAGCGTCATCAGTACCAGAAGGAAAACACCCATGTCTGTTGCTTCAGTCACATCACTCATACGAGTACCAAGGCAAACAAGCACATGAAGACTGTTGTCCTCTGAAAGCCAAAGCGGTTGAATTATCAGCCCTTTCCTACAGGGACGAACATGAGTCGGACAGTGCTTGTTGTTGGCGGTGGTGGACGTGAGCATGCGCTGTGTCTTGCCCTCTCATCCTCCGCTTCCATCGATAGGATACACGCCACACCTGGCAATGCCGGGACGCAATTGTACGGAACCAATCATGAAGTAGCAGCTTCAGACATCTCTGGCTTGGTAAATCTTTCAAAACAGTTGGAGGTTGATTTTGTTGTTGTCGGACCTGAGGCGCCACTGTGCGATGGTTTGGCAGACCGTCTCCTCGAGGCTGGCATTCCTTGTTTTGGACCACAGCAGGTCCACGCCGAATTGGAGGGTTCGAAGTTGTTTGCGAAGAAGACTATGGATGCAGCAGGTGTTCCAACCGCTGATTACGATGTCCTCGATGCTTCGACGGATATCGATGCCTGCCTTGATGCACGGTCCATGGAGCCATGGGTCATCAAACGGGATGTACTCGCTGGTGGAAAAGGCGTAGTTGTCACTTCTGACCGTATCGAGGCATTTGCGTTTATTCAACAATCCATCGAGACAGATGGGCACGTTCTCCTAGAACGGTTCTTGCCAGGTGAAGAGGCCAGTATGTTGGTCGTTATGGACAAATCTGGATTTGTTTGTCTCCCGCCAAGTCAAGATCACAAACGAGTTTTTGACGACGATAAAGGGCCAAACACCGGTGGCATGGGTGCATATTGTCCTGCTCCAGTGGTAACTGAAGCCATCCATCGAAAGACCATTGAACGAATTGTGGAACCTATGTTTTCTCACTTATCATCGATGAATATCCCCTACAGAGGTGTCCTCTATGTCGGCCTCATGATCGACGAACACGGCGATCCTTACGTCGTTGAGTTCAACGTCCGATTTGGAGACCCTGAGTGCCAAGTAACACTTCCTTTGATCGATGGAGATGTTGGTGAATTGTTGTACTCAGCAGCGAAAGATCAACTCTTCAGTTTCGACGTGGCTTTCCACCCGCATCATGCTCTTACTGTTGTCCTCGCCTCTGAGGGTTACCCTCAATCCGCAATCAAAGGAAGAATCATCCTAGGCGCTGATGACATAGACAACACGCAAGAAACTTGGATTAGTCATGCAGGAACTGCACGTGACGAAGAAGACAATCTTGTATCATCCGGTGGACGTGTTCTGTCGGTAACATCGGTCGCAGAAACCTTGCTAAAGGCGCGTGATTTGTCTTACCAACGATTGCAGCAAATTCGGCTTGAAGGTTCGCATTACAGAACCGACATCGGACACCGTGCTCTGTAATTCCACAAATTCGATGACGTCCACCGTTTTTCCCTATTCCCTCATCGTCATTGTTAAAAGAGGGTCAAAAGTGGCCAAAACGCTCCAGCCTTGCTGCTGTCGAGCAATCCTCTGAGGGAAAAAAATGGAAAAGGTATCAAAGACCTCGCAACGCCCTGTTTTGAGTTGGCTCATTGCCCCTCTAGCAGTGCTGATTGCAATACTAGCAAACTACGTCGACGGACTCATGTCCATCGATGTTGAACTGAACAACGATGCGATGATGCCAGTCATCATCACCGGAGTCGCCGGTCTCTTGGCTGTCACTCCACGCATCCTCCGTCAACTAGGATCCCTTCCAGAGTCGATATCCCAGACACAAATCTCCCTCGCTATGTTTGTTCTCGCTCTTGTTGGTTCCGGGATTGCAGAGTTACAAACCGACGGATTTGTTGCTTTCACGTTCTTTGCGGTGCTCTTTGGAGGATATCTGCTGGACACACGCGAGCGATACGAATGGATGACCATGCTTGTGTTTGCTGGTGTCGGTGTGCACTCCGCATTCGACATCGCAGCAGCGGCTGCCGTGGATACATATCTTCCAAACACATACGAGTTTACTGGCGGACAATCTTACGATGTTTCGACGTTCCAAGAAACCGCTCTTGGCTTCGTCTTCTTCACTTGGTTTACGGTGTTTCCAATCATCGGTCTGCTCGTCGGTGTAGCTGGTCGTGGTGTTCTCAATCCAGCAGGCGACAAGGGATGGTTTTCCTACAACACGGTCGAATCAGGCTGGAATCGTCAAGCACTACCACTGCAAATCGCCCTCTTTGTTTGGGCTGCGGCTCACTTGGCCACCATTTGGCATTTCGATCAAGGAAGCGTCGCAGACCGCCTACGTCTTGGTGGCCTAGGTGGCGTCGAAGCAAATGGCTTCGTTGGTTACTATTCTGCCCTACTCACGGGAATCGTCGCAATCATTGTTTCTGGAATGGTCGCAGAGCGTTGGTTCACTCGAGCCATGACGCTGAGCTCCCTTTGGGTTCTCTTCCAAATCGGTTCTTGGTTGGAAGCGGGATTCTGGACAAATGATACGTTTGAAGAATCCTGGGCCCCACTCATTTGGCTCGCCATCACGTTCTTCGTCGGTGTCGCTATCTCATTGATTGGAAACCACGAAAAATACGGTGGCTGGTCCAACCGTGAAGAACACCGCCCAAGCGGTGCACGCCAATTCTGGAACGCCCATTGGGCCAGTCTTTTGACCGTTGTCGCCTTCCTTGTCGGATTCGTTATTCGTATTCAGTGGTATGCAGTCCCATCGATGCACGCTCTTGGAACCGATGGATTCGACATGACTGGCGGCTCTGACCCATGGTACATGAAACGTGTTGTCGATTACATTCTGGCTCAGAACGCTCACCTCGTCGTTGATGCAGACCGATTCTACCCAATAGGTGGTATCAATCCACGTCCTCCGTTGTTCTCATGGAGTCTCGCTATAGGGGCCATGATTTTGCAGCCATTCCTTGGCGAAGATGCAGTCTGGTGGAGCATGCTTGCTCTACCTGCCATCTACGGTGCACTGACCATTCTACCAGTGGCTGCCATCGCACGAGACCATTTTGGTAAGGCGGCGGGTGTCATCGCTGCATGGTTGATCGCCTTCATGCCAGCCCACGTCACACACTCGACGTGGGGATTGGCAGACCACGATTCGTTCGTTATGTTGTTCATCGCAATCGGATTTATGTTCTATCTACGTGCTGTTAAGTATGCTGGTTCAGAACGTCTTGTTCGAACCACATCGATTCGACCGATTGATTTGCTCCGTGCGATGGGCGCTGTTGCACAAGAGCGACAATATGCCATGGCGAATGCAGTGCTTGCCGGTGTCGCATTCGGTACTGCAAGCCTTGGCTGGAAGGGATTCGTTGTCGGTCCTGCCATCTTGTTCCTCGCATACGCGGCACAAGTTGCACTCAACATGTTCCGACGACGTGACTCGACCATCCTGAGTACACTGTTCCTTACCATGCTCCTCACCAATCTCTTGATTGCGCTACCATTCTACGCACACCCGCAGATGGACCTTGTATTGGACGGAAGCGGCTTACAACCATTCCTTTTCATCCTCTTGTTCACTGTGGTCATGATGCTCATCACGACTGGGTTCCGTGACAAACCATGGCTCCTTGTTCTCGGTACGCTTGCAGTTGGTGCTGTCGCTTTCCTTGGGGCTCTTTGGGTTCTCAAGTACCTCAACCTCAGCAACGCTTGGGATGTCCTATTCACAGGTGGTGGATACTTCACCAAGACCAAGATCTTCGGAACGGTTGCAGAAGCAAACGCTCCTGACCGAGGATACATGTTCGCAAGCTTCGGACCTATTGTGTTTGTCTTTGCGCTGGTGGTTGGACTCACTTCACTGTGGCGAACTTTCAGTAAGCGAAGCCAAATTTCATTGGTCTTTGCTGTGTGGATTTTCGCAGCCTCCTACATGTCTTGGACCGCTGCTCGTTTCCTGTTCAACGCAACACCAGTGGTTGCCATCATGGGGGCCGCAGGAATTGTAGGTTTCTGGAAGTGGGCTGACTGGGATGGCCTCGTGCGCAACTGGCGAAGAGCGGGTATCAGGACACCATCCGAGCGAATTGCTGGTGCGCGACGAGCCGTTTGGCGAACACCATCGTTCTCAGCAGTTGTTCTTGTTCTCATCATGCTCTCTGGTCAGCAACTCACCTACGGTTTGGATTCAGCGATTCCAAGCAATTCTCCAGCAGAAAGCGACCTCGATGAATCGTTCTACTATTCTGTTCCCGATATCATGCGTTGGGATGGCCTTGGCGTTTCTATTCTCGACAGTCGGGAATACGAAGCCTTTGGCGGCCGTGCCTACATGGGGTCGTTCGGAAGTGGTTTCAACGGCCAATACTGGAACGATGCCCATGAATGGCTCGCCGCTCAAGACAAATACCACGAGGGCGTCTCAACAAAGGATGATTGTGATGCCGACAATGGTATTTGGATAAGCGATTCAGGTCTCTGTGAGATGAAATTCGGTGACAAGCCTGCGTTTGTTTCATGGTGGGACTACGGTTTCCAAGCATTGAACACGGGTGAACACCCATCTGTCTCGGATAACTTCCAGACAGGTATCCCTGCTTCAGGTAACATGCTTCTTGCTCGCGGTCAATCCGACCTAGTCGCCATGTTCATACAACATCTTGCGGTTGCAGACATCACCTACAACGTCGGTAAGTCCGGCGAAAGAGCCTTCACTCCAGCGTTTGAATCAGTTCTCAAGAACGGACTTGAGAATGCCGAACAATTCGAAGAACTTGAACTCATTTTGCTCCAAGACGGCATGGATCTCGATGACATGATCGAGGTTCTTACCGACCACAGTTTTGAGGCGTTCAAGAACAAGGGTGACACGTACATGACACGAGGTTACCCTCTCGATGGAAACGGCATTCCTGACAAGAGCCTTGGTATGCACTACCGTGTTTGGGCCGATAATGAGTTGATTCCTTGTGAGAATCCAAGCACAGAGTTCTGTTCCAATGGCGACTATGTATCCGAAGAATCAGCCAACAGCACCTTCCGAAACAACGCCGACGTTAGCTCGACTGAAGTTTCCGATGTCACGCATTATACGTTTGGTGACTATTGGTACACCGCTGATTTGGTGGAAGAATACGACTCCGTATCGACAAGCATCCACCGTCAAAACGCACACATCGCTCTCGTTGTTCAACTTCTAACCAATGGTCTTGATGAGGACCAGGTGGTGAACCTCTATCACGATATCATCGGACTTGAAGACAACTATGAAGTTCAGGATTACAACGGTGCTCCTGGACAAACCATCGAGCGTGATCACGAAATCCGATATTTTGCCATCGATGACAAGCTCTATCCACGTGCCGGCCGCTACAACTCAGAAGCGGGATACAACGGTGGACGGCCGCTCGGTATATTTGGTGCTCCAACGATTCTTTCCGGTCAAGATTACAATACATTCACCGACGAAGTGTATGAAACCAAGCGCGGCGACCAACCCGTTCGTGAAATGGATCGTGAAGCCGTTGATGAAGCCATGCTCAAAGACATCTTGGATCAACAATCTGGTGCGGATATCGAGCCATTAACCGTTCAAGACATTCGTGTTGACCATCTTCCAGAATTCTTTGATACGATGCTGGCTCGTTCCTATGTCGGATATGGTGCTTCAACGCTCGGAGCAGATGCTGGTTCAACCAACCCACAGCCTCGTCAACAATTGAGTGAAAGTTCACGTGGAACCTCATTCTTGCAGCAAGCCTATCCTTTGCCGGGTGCTATGATGAATCACTTCGTCATTGCCAACTGGTACGATCCTGAGTCTCCTGCGATTCTCGCCAACGCCAACGTCAAGGTCATGAAATACTATTCCGGTGCTGAAATTTCCGGTACCGTGATGACCGAAGACGACGGCTTAGGTCTTCCAAACGCTCGAATCCTCATCGAACGTGACGCATTCTCAGGGGAGGGTGCAGAAGATCTTGATGAGGACACATACTGGATTCCAATCGGTGTAACGGACGCCGACGAAAACGGCGATTGGAGTTTCCTCGCTCCAGCAGGAAAGATTCGTGTTTCCGCTTTCGCTGGAATTTACGATGACACATTGGCTCTCCAAGACATCCAAAGTGGCGAGTTCGTTGACGGATTTGGCGACGTACTTACAGAGACAAACGATGATCGTGAAGTCTACGCCATTACCGCTATTCT
>CEUV01155786.1_pt1 | contig 17758 bp, 16 predicted proteins | sample 356401 | NCBI WGS metagenome assembly CEUV01 (sample SAMEA2622710, study PRJEB7988) | marine metagenome | isolation source: saline water (ENVO:00002010), including
GTCGCGGTCTCCAGGATCGGAGACCGCGTTGCCGATTTTTTTACCTTTGTCCGACGTTTTTGCCCGTGACTTCAAAACACTTGCACATTGGGATAGGCGAAGTCCCTGTAAAGCACTTAGTCGGCAGACGAAGATTGCGAGTGCATAGCCGAAGCATACGCGAAATCACCCTCCGATTACGGAAAGGATGAGATACGCTGTATAGCCGATGTATGCCAGCAGCAAGATGGATCCCTCAACACGATTCACTCGACCGGGCCCGCGAAAGCCGAAGCCGATAGCAAAAAGGGAGATTGTGAGCAAACCCATCACCGGCAGATCCCTTTGCAGAACAGCGCTCTCAATCGAGATAGGATGAATACTACCGGCAATACCTACAACTACCAGGGTGTTGAAAAGATTGGAACCCAGGACATTGCCCAGCGCCAGGTCGTGCTCCCCTTTTCGCGCGGCGATTACGGAGGATGCCAGTTCGGGTAGCGAGGTGCCTACAGCCACTACGGTAAGTCCTATGATCAGATCGCTCACCCCCAGGTCTGTGGCGATGCCCACGGCTCCCCAGACCAGAAGGCGCGAACTGGCGATAAGAAAGAGCAGGCCCACAACTAACCAGAGGGTGGCTCTTCCGGGAGGCATGGAGCGTTCGCTTAATTCGGCTTCCACATCGGTGGCAAGCGAATCGGTCTTTTCTGTTTTGCTCTGCTTAAAGGTCCAGAACAGAAGAATGGCAAAGACAACGAGGAGCAGGGCGGCATCCAGTCTGGAAAGGTTGTTATCCAGGAGCAAGGCAACGGCAAAAGCTGTGACGGCAGTGAGGATGGGCAATTCCTTTCGCAGAATGCTTGAATGGACGGCAATGGGACTGATCAAAGCCGTGATCCCCAGAATCAAAGCGATGTTTGTGATGTTGGAGCCATAGGCGTTACCCAGAGCCAGTCCTGGATTACCCTGCACGGAGGCCAGGGCCGAAACCACCATTTCCGGAGCCGATGTTCCGAAGCCCACAATGATCATTCCAATGATCAAAGGCGACATGCCAAGGTGCTTGGCCACGGAAGCGGCTCCCTCCACGAAACGGTCCGCGCTCCACAAAAGCAAAAGAAGGCCTACGATGATGGCAGAAACAAATAGCAGCAATGGTTTTCTCCACGAACAGGCTCGCCTGCTCCATTTCGCCCGGAAGTGGCGGCGCCGGCCCGGCTGTCAATTCATTTATCGCTTCAGTAAGACTTCCTAACGGCAGCAGCCATTCTCGAAGCCATCGATAGTAAAGGGAGCAGTTGTGAGCGGGTGAAACGTAGCCACTCCGGCCGGACGCATAACCACTATATAGTCCCTGCCTTTCGCATTCCAGACCTGGAAAAGGCTGTCTTTGCCCTGTTTTTCCTGGGTAAGGTAACCGGAGGACCAGTCGTTGTAGTTCTGGTTGGGATTAAAATCATAGGAGTTAAACGAGGTAAACTTGTCCATCTTGAAGTTCACTCGGTTATCTGAATAGAAATCCCATTCAACAACATTGCTGCTGGCCACGGAAATGCTCTCCCCGGATATGAAGCTTTCCCTGCGATAGCGAAAACGCTTCTGGCTCTTCAGATAATTCTCCGCCGAAGCGTTCCTTTGAATGGATCGATTATCCCACTTAACCGATGCGGCCAATCCAGCCAGACTTTCATAAAAAGCGTACCAGGCTCGGTGCTCGGTGGCTGCCGTGCTACCTCGCTTGATCAAATCATATCGGAATAGCTTGAATCCGCCGGACACAATCAGACTGTAACCGGGGCCATTGATCAGCCATGCGCCCAGATAGAATCGATCATCATTGTCCTGGCGAAGGGCCAGTCCTACAATCTGCCTGCCGTCCGGCAGCTGGAGCTCATCGATTCTTTCGATTCGCAATGCATCCTCCGGGCTGTGCCAGTTCTTGTACACCGTAGTGGAACGCTTCGAAAGAAATGAGGACAAAGCCGCCACAGGGCTAACCGGATTACCTGGCTGTAATTCGGTTTCCACTACGAAATGATTGCTACTTCCAAACACATAGGCGCTGCCGGGCAACCGCCCGGGGTGGTAAACAGCCAGATTCGCATAGGGCGATTCACCATATTTCCACTGAGCCGGAAGTTGCACCGTGTAATTAAAGAAGGATACATCCACTCCCGTCCAGCTTCGCACATTCTTTACAGGAGCGCTGGTCTGCACCTGTTCAAAGGCCGGACTGAATGCCTTGAGCAGGGTCTGCATGGTTTCGGATCGATCCGTCATTATGATAAATGCCTGGAATCGGGCCCCGGTGGCGAAAGCGTAGTACGCTGTGAACCTGCCCTGGCCCCTGCTATCGCGCGTGACTCGACTCTGAAAGGCGAAACCGGTTCCATTCTTCGTCAATCCTTCAACCACGGTGTCCGGAAACGCTTTCACCAGTTTCTGGCCCTGTTGTTTTTCCATTCCAAGAATTCCGTTTTCCAGATAGCCGCGAGCCGTCCAGGTGCGAAGATCCGAAGGCTCGGAAATCATGATCAACGTATTGGGGATATCCGGACTCGTGGCCGTAAGTGTCTTCCCTTCTGCTTTCGTGTTCCAGCGGCCCGGGATTTCCACGGTAAGGCGTTGGAATGAAAGCTTTGTTGTTCCATCCAGGGGTCCTGCCCTCAGGGATGAAGCAAGCACCAGGGCAGACAGAAATCCCGAGGTTTTCAGAAATCTCAGAGCAGGATCACCTTTCGAGAACATACCCGAAGTCTTAGGATTTCGCCGAATCGATCAAGCGAAAAAAGAAATGAAGCGAAAGCGTGAAACCAGGAATGGCTCTCCGTTAAGAAGCAACAACCCGGAGGTCAGACTGATGAGGACCGGCACAGGGAACGCGAACTGGATGAAACTAAGGCCTGAATCCAACGGGCCGCCCGAAGGCATGCCCGGCTAGCGATGTAGACACCTGGTCTTGCCCTGACCTAGATCTTTTGCGCGATGTAGACGCCATATCCGAAGTGCTCGCTGTACTTCCTGTATAACGATATCTCATTTCGTTCGGCTTCAACTATGGCCAGTGCGTCCTCGCTTCTATCATGCTTTTCCAGAAAGGCATCAAAGCGTTTCTCCATCGGCCCGTAGTAGTTGTCCAACCAGCAGGAGTCCGGCAACTTAAAATAACCCAGCGGTCTGAAACCGTTTCTTTCAAGCGCCTGGAACTTGGCCGAGGCGACTGCGATTTCGGGATACTCGCTTTTCCAGTGCCGGTCCAACTCTTCCGGCCTGTTCTCGCCAAACCAGGTGATTTCCGAAACCACAAGCTTTCCCCCGGGCTTCAGAAAAGATTTCCAGGCAGATATCCCGGCTTCAAAACCCATGTTGTAGATAGCGCCTTCCGACCAGATCATATCGAATTCTTTTTCCTGGAAGGGGAGCGCATCCATGGAAGACTCAAGAGTGCGGATCTTATGCTCTACCTTTCGAGCTTTCGCCCTCTTTTCCAGTTCCTGGAGAAACTCGGGAAGAAAATCCACTGCCGTAATCTCTGCATTTAGCTGCTCGGCGAGAATCATGGTGGATGCACCGGTTCCGCAGCCAATGTCTGCGATCTTCAATGCACGGGTATCTCCTTTCGCGCCTGCACCCGAGTCGTTGCGAACGGAGACGGCTGATTCCGAGCTTCCCGGCCCATCCGACATCAACCCGGCCAGTTGTAGTGCAAGTTTGGTCTCCGCATCGCCTCCCGGTCCCTGTCTTTCGGCGGGCAGATGGAGATCCAGTAGTAGTTCAAATTCTGTCATGGTTGGTCCTCCGGAGTTCCGGTTGAAGATGTTAACATTGCAAAAACCTGGCCTGCACAATGCGCGCAGATCGGAGCCCGTTTGGTGACTTCTCCGTAGCGAAAACCAGAAGACCGATCATGGTTTGAGGGCTCCATTCCTTTTCTATCTCTCTGATGGGTGGGGTTTTGCAGGGGTCGCAAAATTTCCGAGAGCGGAGCGAAACAAAGAAAGCCGAAACCCGGCGATTAATGATTGCCCCGGCATGAAAATTGCTTGGAATGAGGCAATGTACTCTCTGCGTTTGCATGATAAACACTATTCTTTTCCTGACCTCAAGACCCTGCTGGCTCGAGCCACTCCCCTCCGATCCGGGGACGAACTGGCCGGCCTCAGCGCAGAATCCGCCCAGGAGCGTGTGGCTGCCCAGATGCTTCTGGCCGAGGTGCCGCTTTCGCGTTTCGCCGAAGAGCCTATTTTGCCTCCGGAGGAGGACAGTGTCTCCCGTTTGATTCTGAGCGAACTGAACAGCGAAATCTATGACCGCATCAAGAACTACAGTGTGGGCGAATTCAGGGAGTGGTTGTTGCTGGAGTCCACCGGTACAGATGCGCTGTGCGAAATCGCATCCGGACTGATGCCGGAAATGGTCGCCGCAGTGAGTAAGATCATGCGCATCCAGGATATGATTCTGGTGAGTAAGAAATGCAGAGTCGTAACCGCGTTTCGCACAACGGTTGGCCAGCCGGGAACTCTCTGTGTGCGCCTGCAGCCCAACCATCCTACGGACGATGAAAAAGGCATTCTGGCAAGCACACTGGATGGGCTGATGTACGGATGTGGCGATGCCGTAATTGGAATCAATCCCGCCACCGATAACCTGCCTACGGTTATTCGGCTATTGGAGCTTCTGGATCAGTTGCGCACCAACTACGAAATCCCTACGCAAAGCTGCGTGCTGACCCATGTTACTTCTACTATGGATGCCATGGCTGCCGGAGCGCCGGTGGACCTGGTATTTCAATCCATAGGAGGGACGGAAGCGGTAAACAAAAGCTTTGGTGTGGAACTGTCCATGCTGGCAGAAGCCCGGGATATGGCTCTTGCGCTAAAGCGCGGCACCGTGGGACAGAACGTTATGTACTTCGAAACGGGACAGGGCAGCGCTCTATCTGCCAATGCCCACCATGGAATTGATCAGCAAACCCTGGAAGTCCGGGCCTACGGAGTGGCGCGCAAGTACGATCCTTTTCTTGTAAATACAGTCGTGGGATTCATAGGGCCGGAGTATCTGTTTGATGCCAAGCAAATCATCCGGGCCGGTATCGAAGATCATTTCTGCGGAAAGCTTCTGGGCCTTCCCATGGGCGTGGACATTTGCTACACGAATCATGCCGAGGCTGACCAGGACGATATGGATGTCCTGTTAACGCTTCTGGGTACGGCCGGATTAAATTATATAATGGGAGTGCCAGGAGCGGATGACATTATGCTAAACTATCAAAGCACGTCCTTTCACGATGCCATGTATATCAGGGAGTTGCTTAACTTAAAGCCGGCGCCCGAGTTCCATGAATGGATGCAGAAAACCGGCATGCACTCCCATAGTGACCAAGTCGCCGAACTTCCGTCTTTCTTCGGCGCGCTGGAGCAAACAAAATGAAAAAGCGAAAGAACACTGATCCCAAAGAGTCAGGCAAAGCTTCGCCGAAAGACAATCGTCTAACAGTCCACAGTCTGACCGATCCGGATCAGAAGGGGCGATTTTCGCAGCCCGACCCCTGGATCGAACTCAAGCAATTCACGGCAGCGCGAATCGCGCTGGGCCGAACCGGCCATTCGCAGCGCACAAAGGATCTTCTGCGATTTCAACTGGATCATTCCATGGCTCGCGATGCCATACATGGTCAGCTGGATGTGACAGCGCTGGAGAGCGATTTGTCTTCGCTGAATCTTCCCATCATCCGACTCAAGAGCTCGGCCAGGGATAGAAACGAATACCTTAAGCGGCCGGATCTGGGCAGGAAGCTGTCTCCGGACAGCCGAAATACTCTGGAAGAGTATGCGAAGAGATTCCAATCGCCGGCCAGGTCCAGCGAAACGCCGCCGAAGGACAAAGAATCACAGGCATTGCGCAATTCGAAAGAAAACAAAGGGACACCGAAGCGTGGCGAATCTATTGTCGAGCACACGGCCCAAGGGCAACCTGAACGCACCATAGTATTCGTAATCGCCGATGGCCTTTCGGCCAGAGCCGTACAGGAGAATGCAGCTCCCTTCCTGGAAGCGTATACGGAAATTGCCGGACGAACCGGGCCGGGTCCCCTCTGCATCGTCGAACAGGGACGAGTAGCAATTGGCGATCCCATAGGCGAGATACTGGGCGCTGCGATGGTGGTAGTGCTCATCGGCGAAAGGCCCGGATTGAGCTCGCCGGACAGCATGGGCCTTTACATGACCTATGAGCCCCGGGCCGGTACCACTGATGAAAGCCGAAACTGCATTTCAAATATCCGCCCGGACGGCCTACCGCCCCGAGAAGCGGCGAAACGATTCCACTATTTGTCCAGTCGTAGCCTGAGCCGCAAGCTTTCCGGAGTGTTCTTGAAAGACGACTGGACACCGGAACTGGAGGAATGAGATTTCTGCTGGGCTCGTTCTCATAGGTGTAATTCAATTGTTATGTTGGCGGCCACTCCCTGGGCGCCACGGTGGCCCTGCAATTCAGTCTGGATTACCCGGACCGCATCAAGGGTTTGATTCTCATCGCCTCTGGAGGCTACCCCGCCAAATCGAAACCCGGGATACTATCCCTGAATCGCTATGAGATTCCAGGCGCCATAATCATGTCTTTTTCTTCCTACCCATTCGTAATGCGAAGTACCCTTAAGAGCATGTATTACGATCCGTCCGCGATTTCGGATGAAGTGGTACAAGAACTATGCGCTATTTATCGCACCCCGAACAGCCGCCAGGCCATGTACTGGATGCCCCGGGCCTTGAACTGGGATTTCGCCATTGCGGATCCGAAACGTATTCCCACCATTTCCGCTCCCACACTTATCATCTGGGGTCGTGAAGACATGGTGGTTCACCCGGACACTGCGTTAAGATTTCATCAGGATATTGACCATTCCACTCTTGTGCTCATCAATGAAGCGGGTCATATGGTGCACGAAGGGCAGCCAGAACAGGTGAATCGTGCCATCCTGGATTTCTCATCGCGGATACAGTATTAGCTACTCCACGCCGAGTGCGTTGAGACAGACCTTAAAGGAGGGATTCCCGGTTCCAGGTCAGGGATCTCGAAAAGAGCCGGATCAAAGCGCTGCCGATGAGTGAGGCTAGCCATTTCCATTCATTGCGAAACGAAGTATGCTTGTTATCAGGGATGAACTCACAATTAAAAGGCGTCCGGAATCATGACGGAATCCTTTAAAGGTATGAGGGAACAATCTGTTCATACTTCCTCGGACATGAATGACCCATTCTCATAGTAAGTACTCACTCCCCTGGAATCCGGAGCGATTAGCGATGCCGAGCCTCCCCGGATCGCGAACTCGGAGCCGCCTACAGGTCCGCTATCTGCAGAATCAGCTTACCCTGGTTTTCGCCGGAAAAGAGCTTGAGAAAGGTGTCCGGAAAATCCGTAACTTCACCCTTTACGATGTCCTCTTTAGATTTCAGTTTTCCTTCCTTCAGCCAGCCGGCCATTTTCTCCACGGCCATTCCAAATCGATCCGCATAGTCAAAGACCACCATGCCCTCCATACGAGCACGGTTCACAAGTAATGAGAGATAGTTTCTGGGTCCCTGCACATCGGTGGTATTGTATTGCGAAATCGCACCGCAGATAACGATTCGCGCGCCACGGTTCAGATTGAACAGCGCCGCTTCCAGGATCTCGCCTCCCACGTTATCGAAGTAGACATCCAGTCCCTTCTTCGCATGGCGCTTGATCTCTTTGGCCACATTCTGGGACTTATAATCGATGGCATGATCGTAGCCGATTTCATCCGTGAGGAATTTGCATTTTTCCTGGCCGCCTGCAATACCAATGGTTTTGCATCCATGGATTTTGGCCAGTTGGCCCACGATTTGACCGACCGCCCCGGCCGCGCCGGAAACCACGACAATATCGTCCGGCTTCGGCTGACCAACGTCAAATAGTCCGAAGTAGGCGGTCATTCCGGTCATCCCAAGAACGCTCAAAAAACGGGACGGCTCCGCAAGATTGGCGTCGATTTTCGTAAGATCCTCGGGCTTTGCCACAGCGTACTGCTGCACGCCCTGGGTGCCGGTGACCAGGTCTCCTTCTTTTAGATCCGAGGAATTGGACTGCACCACCCGGCTCAAGGTCAACGCACGCATTACCTGGTTGATTCGCACCGGAGGAACGTAGGAACGGGCTTCATTCATCCAGCCTCGCATGGCCGGATCCAGAGAAATTTGAAGAATCTGAAGTAGAACCTCTCCTTCGCCGGGGGATGGAATTTCTGCCTCTTCCGTTTTCCAGCATTCGGGACCGGGCATTCCGGTGGGACGGGCTGCCAGTTTGATCTGTGTATTTGTAGAACTCATACCACTACGGTGCGTCACCGTGTCTATCTGGCAAGTATACGCTACTTTTTTCCAGACACATTCCAGGCCGCAACCCCCCGGCGGTCACCGGGCAAGATGTTCAAGACCGCTTGCAACCGGAAATGCTCCATAGGGCCTGAAGAGCGATAGCAGGCCGGGAAGAATGATCCGCCATCCAGGGCTCTCTTTTGCTACCCGTTCCATGAGCCTCTATTGCTATCACTCTGCGCTTTCAAATGGCCGTTTCTGGAACGTTGAGCATCAGATTCACGGCTAGAGCATTTTTCCATGCCGCTCGTCCCTCAATGCCCTCCCCGGGAGTGTCCAAACTTGCTCCCAGGAAACCCTGGACGGCCAGTGTGGCCGGAGAATTGGCACCTTCATGCATGCATTTTGTATTAAAATAGAATTGATTTAACTATCTTTTATCTCTGCTTGTAACACTTTTTGATCTGTTTTGCTCTCAACCTACTCAGATTGCCCCGTTTATATACCTACCTATTTGTATATATAAGCGTTACGCTTGCATTCTCAATCATAGGGTGCGCCACTTTGGCACCACGCAAACACGATGCGCAGTTCTGGCACCACGCAAACACGATGTGCAGATTTATCAGAGAATAGACGCATGGAGAGAATTCGAATAAAAAGAACCTATTGACCATCGGATGCTTGATCCTGGCAGGATCGCTCACAGGCGCCTGCAACGAGAACTCCAGTGATGACGGTACCGCATTGGCGATACTGGCCCTGGCTGGCGGTAGCAATAGTAGCAGTAGTAGCGGTCCCTGCAAGGACGGAGGAACCTGCATGATGTTTGTTTCAGCATCGCCGCCTTCCGTCACCACGCCGCGCTCAGGCTTTCGCTCCGGCCGGCACAGCATCGTTCGCCGCTTTCAACAGTCGAATGAAGCTCAAACCTTCCGGAATAACACCTACGGTGGCCATGGCCCCCATTAGCGCTCCGGCAATACCCGGCGAACTAACATCCGCGCCTGTAAGATAAAGACCCTCCACCGGGCTCTTCGCCTGACACCAGGGCGCTTCATTGGAAAGATACCTTTCGCGCACCGAGGGCACTCCGTAGATGGATCCTTGCGGATGACCGGTAAAATGTTTCACCGAAAGCGGAGTGGAAAGTTCCTGATAATCGATTGTTTCGCAAAATCCTGGATAGTGACTTTCGATGAATGCCAGAAGTTTGGATGTGATTTCTTCTTTCAGTGCCTCGTAATCGTCCCCCCGTTTCTTCCAGGAAGTGCCGTCCCACTTTTCAAAGGAGGAAAAATCCGTAAGGCCAATGATTTCCGCGGTATGACTCTTCGCCTCCGGATTCTTCAGCGAAGGAAAGGATAGGTAAGCGCCCAGGATATCCTTTTTCTCGCCCACCCAGCTCGCTCCCGCGGCGAAATTCGCATCATGATCGTAGCTGGAATAGATCCAGTGGTTTTCCCCCTGGAATCCCATCTTTCGCGGATCGTCTTTCAGGCCCAGATACAGCGTAACACTGGCCACCACTGGATGATTGGTATAGAACTCGTCCAGTTGCCCGCGAAAGGGAACCGGAACCGAGGAATCCAAGAGCTTGTTGTAGGTCGTATGCGCCCCGGCATTGGAAATCACAACAGGAGCGTAGTATTCGGTTACTGGCTCGTCATCCTTACGCGGCACCAGATTCTTAACCCGGACTCCCACGGCTTTGCCATTCTCCACAAGGATTTCCTCAACTTCATGGGAAAGCAGAACGCAACCTCCATGCTTTTCTATAATAGGCTTAATGCTTTCGGCGATCTTGCCCGAGCCGCCTACCGGGAAGTAGCCGCCCTTAAAGTAGTGACAGGCCACGCTACAATGAATCACAAAAGAGCTTTTCGCAGGTGGGATGCCGTAGTCTCCCCATTGCGAACACAAAAGAGCCCTCAGCTTTTGGCTTTTGAAGTTCTTTTCCATATACTGAGCCGTGGTAATGTCCGCGGTGTCGAAACCGTTGATCTGAATGGGAGCTCGCACTTTGTCCACGAATGGCTCGGATGACTTCATGTTGTGGCGTCCAAACCATTGATTCACCTTGTAGACGTCTTCGAAGTATCCCTCAATGGCATCCTTCTCGTCCGGAAACATGGCAATTACCTTGCTCTTGTAGTCTTCCTCAGAGAAAGGCACTTCGAATGTAAAATCTGGATACACGAACTTTTCGAATACATCCGGCATGGGATTCCACTGCACGCCGGAATCTGTCACTATGTCGAACAGACGACGGAGCATGGCCCCTTCATACATGTCGCCCACGTAATGGATGCCTACATCCCAGGAGTATTTTCGCTTTCGCCCGAACTCATGGGTGAAGCCTCCCATTACATAATGCCGTTCCAGCATAAGCACTCGTTTGCCTCGGAACCGGGCCATGATACTGGCAGTAGCCAGGGCCCCCATGCCGGAACCAATGATGATGATGTCGTAGTTTTTTTGTTCAGATCCCTTCATGTCACCACTGGTAACATCGGCAGCCGAAACCAGTCAATCAAAAGTTTCCACTGGTGACATTTTTTCTTGCAAGGTCGCTAACCCATTCTACACCGACTCATGCCACCAGCCGGGGGAAAAAAAGCCAGCAGGAGAAGCCGGACCGCCCGATCCGAGGAGAATCAGGCCAGCGCCCAGGCCGCAGGATCAGATAAGAAAAGCATGACTGGCGCGCAAAGACAGCGAAACGAGAGCCGGGATTACCATGTTGGCAACCTGGATCATCTTCTGGTGAAAGAAGGAACACGACTGCTCCGCCAGGAGGGTCTCCATGAATTGAGCCTTAGAAAGGTAGCCCGGGCCGCTGGAGTGAGCCATACCGCTGCCTACCGCCACTATGACGATAAAAACGCCCTGCTGGCGGCCATCGCCCGGGACGGATTTCATCGGTTGCATGAATACCAGGCTCGGGCTATTATCGCATCGGGAACTGACTTTAACCTTCGATTCTTAAACCTTGGCTGGACCTATGTGAAGTTTGCCCTGGAGAATCCGGAGTACGCTCGCATAATGTTCGGCGGGGCCGGACTAAATTTCAAAGACTACCCTGCTCTGGCCCTGGCCTCTCGAAAATCCTACAAAGAGCTGTTGATGAGCGTTCGTCTCTGTCAGCGAAACGGGCTCATAGAAAAGGGGAACTCGAAACAGAAAACCCTGGCCGCCTGGTCCATAGTCCATGGCCTGGCCATGCTGCTTCTGGACGGCCAATTTCCTGCGCCACCAATGGATGCCGGCGCAGGGGGCTCCGACAAAACGGAAACACGGATGGAGACTCTGGTAAAGGGAATTATCGTAAATCTATACCACGGCCTGCGATAGCTATGCTTAACCAGCCGTCCTGGGTAGTCCTCGGGTATTAATAAGCGAAAAAATCCCGTGTAAAGTAGACTATTTCGCCCGGGAGACTCGTTTTTGAGCCAGGTCCAGCCGTCTATGGATGCATGGACGCAACCCCAAGCTTTAACTTTCGAATGTTTATCCTAGTAACGGTTTGGACAGCCACAACCTTCTTTGCTTCAGGTTGCGGCAAAACCGAAGACGACAATCTTGTAGCGGCTGCCATACTACTCTCACAGAACTCCACGACCTCCACAAGTTGCAGCGGTTCCGGAACCTGCAAGATGTTCGTTACAAATGCCAATGCCACTCTCACAGCAGGCATTTCCGGCCTGGATTCCCAGTGCAGTTCTGATGCGAACAAGCCTTCCGGCGGGGGCACCTACAAGGCTATGGTGGCGGACGGCACCAACCGAATTGCCTGCACCACAGCGAACTGCAGCGGAGGTACCTCGGAGCATACGAACTGGGTGTTGAAGCCCAGCAAAGAGTATCGCAGAGCAGACGGTAGCACCGTTATTGGCACCACCACCGCCAACGGAGTGTTTTCCTTTCCTTTGACCGCTGCGATTCAGACCACCGTTGTGGACACCAATTCCACGGTTACCGGCCTGGAAAACAACTGGACCAGTAGCACCAACGACTGTACGAATTTCTCGGTTTCAGGCGCCAGCACATCCAATGGATTGCATGATTCCACCAGCAATAATCTACTATCGGTCGGTCCATCCGGTTGCGGCAATACAATGAAGATCATTTGCGTAGAGCAGTAGGCCGGATTCGCTTCGGCCCCGGCAGTAGCGCCTCCGAACAGGTCAGAATCCGCTATTATGTTTTGACACGGATTAAGGTGGGGCGGATAGTCTGGCATTCCGAACCTGTAGAGACGGAGATGATACCACATGAATCGTATTCGGTCGCTCCTTCTGGCGTTGATCATCGGCCTCGCTGGCCCTCGTTGCTTCACTTATGCCACAGCATTGGCGGTGAGTCCTTCCTCGAAACATGTCAGGTTAAACAAACAATTAACCTATACCGGTGCCGAAATCTCCGAATCCGGCTGGGTGCGACTGATGTTCCAGGGTCTTGAATCGGATGGACTATACCAGAGGTGCATTGCTCCAGAAGGCGATGGTCTGGAATACTGCCCGGTGGATTTCGCGGCCGTTGCTCCGGCCACTGATCCGCTGGCGAATAAGCCAAACGGCCTTTTCTACCTAAAGTACGGTGTGGCCTTCTTCAGCGAAAGGGTAACCAGATCGGTGTATTTCCCTTACCACGAACAATTTGGCGCTCCTACATCAGTCTGGATCTCTGCCGACGGTAGTCGACTCCACGTGGAATACTGGAACCATCTAATGCATAAGGTCACGTGCTACTCGCGCACCCTGGACTACGAAAAAGGCGACACGGATTTTGTGAACGATTGCTTTCCGGGTAGGCCTCCTTCGGGCTTTGTGCGAATGGAACGAATGGAGATAAAGGATGCGGTCCTGGTAGAATTATTTCCTCCATCCGTAATCAGGCCAGATTCCGCGCATGAAATTGTCTGGGTGGCCCGGCCCGGCAAAATGCAACATATCCAGGTTTGGGATATCTGGGGACAGGAACCGGAATCCGGTTATCCTGTTCTTTATCTGCTATTTCCCGTAACCATCGCTCTGGATATAGTTACGTTCCCACTTCAATATTTCCTCTGGCGGCCGCCCTGCCCCCTGGGCTGAATGCGGCTGAGGAAATTACCTGAGGTCGCAGACCGAATCCACGTTGCCGCCAGCCAGGCAGTCAGAATTTCGAATCCAGGACATGCGACAAGCATCGAGGCACCCGGTCGAGGTCCGGCGCAGGACACCGGATAGGGATTTTCCATGCTGGCGCTAGCCAGGAAGTCACATTTCCAGGTCCCGGGAAACCCGGGACAAAAAATATGCAATTTACATTATTGGCCGGGTTGTACTATTGTATATTGTGGGCTGGAATGCAAAATACTGGAGCAGAACACAGGAAGCCCTATGTTCCGTAATTCTGCTGGCAAGTCTTGCCGGCTGTGGAATCAATCCATTCCCGGACAATCCTGCGGTGGACCGGGCGCTGGAAGCCCTGCTGCTAGAATGCCAGGATTGCCAAACAGGTCCGCAGCCCGGACAACCGGCTGTGCTGGTAACTGCCAGCGGCGGCTCCTTGAATATAGTAGAAGCAGGCGCCACTGACACCTATTCGATCCAGCTAAACACTGAACCAACCAACCCGGTGGCAATAGACATAACCTTCGATGGCGCTCAGCTGACGCTGAACGGCAGTGCCGTTTCGCCCATGACCATATCTTTCGATTCTACCTGTCCGGGGCCCAATTGTTGGAGTAGCCCTCAAACGTTGAATGTAGCTGCCGTGGACGACGCTTCCATCGAAGCAAATCCGCATACCAGTCTCATCAGCCATGCAGCCACCAGTACCGATCCGGACTATTCGGGGATCTCCATCGATAGTCTGAACGCCTCCATTACGGATAACGATTCTCCGGGGATTTCCGTTGTAGAATCCGGGGGCAGTACTACAGCCACCGAAGGAAGTACCGATACCTACACCGTAGCTTTGACCAGTGCCCCGACTTCGCCGGTAACGGTAACGGCCACGGCAGATACTCAGACCCAGGTAAATGGCGGTCCTTCGGCTGCTCTCACGTTCGATGCTACATGTCCCGGCGCCCAGTGCTGGTCCACTCCTCAGACCGTTACGGTTACAGCGATAGATGATGCCCTTTCAGAAGGTCCCCATTCAGGCAACATTACGCATGCAGCCACCAGTCTGGACCTGAACTACAACAGCCTGGCGGTGAGCGCTGTAACCATGGCCATTACGGATAACGACTCCGCTGGAATCACCGTAACCGAGAGCGGGGGCAATACCGCGGTCACGGAAGGAGCGGGAACGGATACTTATACTCTGGTCCTTACAAGCCAACCCACGGCCGACGTTACCATTACGGTAAACGCCGATGCCCAGACCAATGTAGACGGAGGAAGTTGCGGCGGCCCGTCTTCAAGCTGCACGTTTACGTTCACTTCCGCAAACTGGAATACCGCACAAACAGTCACCGTTTCCGCTTTAGACGATGCCGTCGCTGAAGGTCCCCATGCCGCCACCATCAGTCATTCTGTATCCAGCCTGGATCTAGATTACAACGGCTATGCACTGGCAGGAATCAACACATCCATCACCGACAATGATTCAGCCGGTATAAGTGTGACGGAAAGTGGAGGAAATACATCGGTCACGGAAGGAAGCCCCACCGACAGCTATTCGCTGGTGCTCACAAGCCAGCCCACGGCAGACGTCACCATTACGGTGAATGCAGATGCCCAGACCCGAGTGAACGGCGGTAGCTGCGGCGTACCCGCCTCTAGCTGCACATTTACGTTTACTTCTGCCAACTGGAATCTGGCCCAGACTGTTACCGTCATTGGCCTGGACGATTCGGTACTGGAAATTGCGCACAACGGAACCATTTCCCATACGGTGTCCAGCCCGGACGGTAACTATAATCCGCTGACCATTGCAAATATTGCCGTTTCCATCGCAGACAGCGGCCATGGAAAGCTTACAGTGGACACAATTACCGGCGCAATTTTCTATCACAATTCCATAGCAGTGAATGGTGCCAATGTCTATATCGCCTACTACGACGATGCCACAAATAGTCTAAAATTCGCACGGTCTACCGATGCGGGCATTAACTGGACTTTGAGCACCGTAGACAACCTCGGCAATGTAGGGCAGTTCAACTCCATGGTGGCGGATGGAAGCGGAATCTATATCGCCTACTATGACGTAGCAAACAAGGATGCGAAGATGGCCATTTCCACGGACGGTGGCGCGAGTTTCTCCGTACAGGTTGTGGACGGAGCAGGCACTGACGTGGGAGACTGGGCTTCTCTGGATAAAGATGGCAGTGTATTACATCTTGCCTACCGGTCCGCTACGGCCGGCGGGATTAGATACATTCAGTCCACGGATTCCGGACTATCCTGGAATCCGGCGATAAACATCCCTGGCACAAGCGGCCCAGGGGGTGTATCGCTAGACAAGGCCAGTGGCGGCGCCCCCGTTGTAGGTATCTCCTATTTTGATAACATAAACAATCAATGGGAATTTGTAATAAGCACCGACGACGGAGCATCCTGGAATGCACCCGTGGTTGTTCACGTCGGGGGTAATTTCCCCAGACCCACTTCGCTGAAGATCGACGGTACCAGGGCGCATTTTAGCTTTTACGAAGACGTTTTAGAGGATCTGATGGTGGCCAGTTCTACGGACACAGGCGCCACATGGAGTACGCAAACCGTGGACTCCGCAGGAAAGGTGGGAGACTACAATTCTCTGGCTCTGGACGGTACAAACCTGTACATCACTTATTTCGATGAAACTAATTTCGAACTCAAACTGGCCTTCTCTACAGATGATGGAGGGTCCTGGAGTTTCCGTGTAATCGACACCGCAGGTCAGACCGGCACCGCCACGGCCCTGGTAGCGGTGGGCACAAATCTCTATGTGGCCTACACCACCTACAGCAGCGATGAAATTCGATTCGCAAAATCCAACGACGGTGGCCTGAGCTGGTAGTATTGACAGAATCAGGAGAGGCCAGCCCGGAAAAACGTAGGGCCAAAAAATACCCGGACCTGATTCCAGACAATGCCCGCAGCTGATTCCGCGATAGGGCGGGCCAGTCTGAGTCAACAGTAATCGGATTCAGAAGTGATAGGTCAATCCCACGGACGTGTAGACTTCGGGCTCCACGGTATGGGTCTCTCCGTTGGTGCCTGTTAAAGCGCGTCTATGCACCAGAACCTCCGGTCTCAGCTCCCCCACTTCCGGCGTATCTATCCCGTTCTGCACGATTAACAAACCATTTTCCCAGGCGATTCCGTTATAGATGATGTGTAACAGCTGGGCTCCATAGAACATCCCCAGAGCGTAGAGCGAATAATGATACCGATCCACCCTGGCCTGATAATCCAGGAAAGCTCGACCATTTGCATAATATGCGTAGAAAGCCCTCTGTTCGAAACTGAACTGATTCGGAGTGACCGATAGAATAAAGTTTCTCTGCACTTCCTTCTCGTTGATATCCACAGCCTGCAGAGCAACCCTTCGCCGTTCGTACAGATTCGCCAGAAGTACCACGGTTCCCACGCTGTAGATCGTACCGAATACGGGACGATCAATGTAGAAATGCCCCCAGCCGGGCAGGACCGCGGATCGCCAGGCGAAATCCCAATAAGAAATGGGCTCGCCGTCCGGCTTTTCCATTTTGCCGGTATCCACAAGTTCGCGCAGCGCTTCGGCCCGGTCGGCTTTCTCTTTCGCTTCTTCGAGCTTCTTTTGTCGAATCTGCTCTTCAATGGCCGCAAGCTCTTTTTTCTTTTGCTCCGCTTCCATCTTCTGCTGTCGGATCTCTTCCTGACGCTTTTTCCAGGCCTGGTATTGACGAATATACTGGGCCCGCTGCTGCTGCTTCTGCGCTTCTGTGAAGGGCACGTATTGAATACGAGCGACTTGATTCTTTGCAATGCGTCTGGTACCGGTAGAAGTCGCGACGATGATATGCGATACAGTCTGACTCGTAATGCGTCCGTCGAAGGATTGCCCATTTCGCAGAAGGATGGATTCCGCTGACAGGGATGACGTCTCCAGGAACAACAGGCAGGCAAATACTATGAATGCAATTCTTTGCCACACTTGCGCTTCGGCCCTATCATTAAGAATTAATCTGATAATCGAGGCGCTTCCTCTATAGAGATTCATTTATTATTCCTTCCCCGACTTCCTAATTTTTAGATTTGCAACTCAGAGGCGATACCGCTCCAGAAAAAGAACATATGCTGCGCCTCGATCCGTGCCGCCGCTGTCGTCATACCGGCTGCCGACCAGGAGTTCTGGTAGGCCGTCCCCGTTAATATCAGCCGCGGTTACGGAGGAGCCGAAGGCATCGCCGTCATTCAACACCGAAGGCAGCCCTCCTTCCGTGCTGCTGAACTTTGTATGATATTTGACCGTGCCATCTCTAT
>CEUV01149659.1_pt1 | contig 17686 bp, 16 predicted proteins | sample 356401 | NCBI WGS metagenome assembly CEUV01 (sample SAMEA2622710, study PRJEB7988) | marine metagenome | isolation source: saline water (ENVO:00002010), including
TTCTACTGATCTATTATTTTCTTTGCAATATGAATTCAACTGACTTTAGAAAAATTTGTGGGCACTATGCAACGGGAATAACGGTTTTAACCACTACGTATAAGGGAGAATCACACGGGATTACGGTCAACTCTTTTAGTTCTGTTTCTCTTGATCCACCTCTTGTCTTGTTTTGCATTGACAAGGATGCCCGCTTTAATATGCCCCTACGGGAAGAACAATGTCTAGCGATCAACATTTTATCTGAAAATCAAGAAGAGTTGTCAAATCGCTTTGCCAATTCCAAATTGACAAATGAAGAGCGGTTTACAGGCTTAGCTACGTTGCCAGAACACAAATACCCTGTTTTTGTGGATAGTCTTGGGGTTTTGGAAGCAAAATTACAGGCAACCCACGACGGCGGGGACCACTGGATTTATGTCGCAAAAGTTTCTTCGGGTCGTGTTTTTGACGGCTCTCCCCTTCTTTACTATGGTGGGTCTTACTCGAGTGTGAATCCCAAAGCTTGACGAGGCACATTGGCCAAACCATCTTGTAACCATCCTAAATAGGTTGGGATATCTGTGTATTGCTGTGGCGGTGCCAACAGGGTTCCATCTGGCATCATCATTATATAATGCGGTTGGGCTACGGAGTTGAAATTAATCGCCTGAAAAGCAGCCCATTTCTGTCCGATGGTTTCAATGTTACGAATCCGTCCTGAGGTGTATTCCAGTGTAAATTGATCTTCCTTTACCAACGGCTCTCGATCATCTACATATAACGAAATCAAAACCAATTCCTCGTTGATCAGCCGATAAATTTCTGGATCGCTCCAAACGTTTTCTTCGACTTTCCGACAATTCACACATGCCCAACCCGTAAAGTCCAATAATATTGGCTTATCGGCCGCTTTAGCAACTGCTACCCCTTTGTCATAGTCTTTATAGCAATCTAAGTTGAGGGGACAATCAGAGTCTTGTGCATAAATACTGTAAAAGGTCGGCGGTGGAAAGCCAGCCAATAGCTTGAGTGAATTGGAAGACGAGTTCGGTAAGGTTCCCGGAACGAGATACACAACAAACGACAAACTCACAACCGCGAGAAGAATCCTTCCTGTTCCCAGTGATTGTTTCTTTGGTTCATGAGGAAATCTGAATAACCCAAATAGATATGCGATCATCACAACAAAAATCAGAATCCATAGACCGATAAAAATCTCACGCTTGAGAACACCCCAATGCGCAACAAGATCAGCGTTGGACAGAAATTTGATCGCTAATGCGAGTTCGATAAAGCCCAAAGCCACTTTTAGGGTATTCATCCATCCACCGGATTTGGGTAAGCTCTGTAACAGATTGGGGAAAAGCGCAAACAAGCCAAACGGCAATGCCAAGGCCAAACCAAATCCAGTCATCCCCATACTGAGTTGGGTTGCTCCTCCCGTGCTAGACAAAGAGCCCGCAAGTAGTGAGCCCAAAATCGGACCTGTACACGAAAAGGAAACGATGGCAAGAGTGAGCGCCATTAAAAAGATTCCGATGATTCCTCCAGCTTTGTTGGATGCAAAATCGAGTCGATTTGCCCACGACGAAGGAAGAGTGAGTTCATAATACCCGAAAAACGAAAAGGCAAAAAACAGAAAAATCAAAAAGAAAAAAATGTTAAGCCAGATATTGGTCGAAATGGTATTGAGAATTTCGGGGTTAATGGAATCGAGAAAGTGAAAAGGCAGACTCAACAAAGCATAAATCAAGACGATAAAAAAGGCATAGAGTAAGGCATTGGTCAGTCCTTGCCTTTTGATGTTGCTCTGTTTGGTGAAAAATGAAACAGTCAGTGGAATCATCGGAAATACACATGGGGTAAGCAAGGCGATCAATCCACCAAAAAAACCGAGTAAAAAGATATTCCAAATGGAAGATGAATCATTGTCTTGATTTGAATTTGTCGTGAGAAGATCTGTGTTTTTCAATTGAATTTTCAACTTGTTTTCCGATTCCGAAGTGAGTGCAGTCAGGTCTTCAGATTGTTGCTCTTGTGAATCGCCAGAAAGAGAAATCAATAGCTGCTCATCTCTGAAAATACAGAGTTTATCGTCACAGGCCTGATAAATAAGATCTACTGTGATGTCTTGAACGGTTTCGTCAGTGACAACTACGGTTTGATAAAAGGTCGCTTTGTTATCAAAATAAGATAGTTCCATTTCGAAAATGGGATCAAATCCCGTGATCAACTCCGAATGCGTTAAAGGACCTATTGGCGTGGTATCTTGAAATGTAAATTCCGTTGGTAGCGGGCCATCTTCGGGCATTTCTGTGGCGTATAAATGCCATTTCTCTTCAATGGTCGCAGTAATGACCACATCATAGGTGAGGGAATCGACTTGTTTAGCTTGTGTTGTCCAAGTCACAGGGTTCTGTGCCAAGACTAAACTCGCAAAAAGAAGGTTGAGGAAAAGGGCTAAAATTCTCATTTGAGGTTGATGTTTAATAAATTAATCGTGTTTTCTGATGGTGTAAATCTACGATCTGCGCGCTTACCAACAATCCAAACAATATCATTGCCAGAACACAACAACCATTGTGCCGCTTTTTGGGTTGCGGTATATTTTTCGTCTTTAAAGAATTTAGAAACTTTTTTTGACCCTGTCATTCCGGTTGGATAGAAGTAATCCCCTTTTTTCCATTTCCGTAAAGTCATTGGAAATAATATGGTTTCCTCATCAACTGTTAAGGCGTTTTTCGTGTTGAGTTGTTCTTTTGAAAAGGTCAGGTTTAATGGCTCGCTGAGTCCATCTTTATAAACTGTAAACTCTTTTTCCGCATCATGAGTAAATGGCTGGTAGAGAAGGAATTCATCACGACCTACTTCAAGCACATAATTATGAGACGAAATTTGTTTTCCTTTTTGCGCATTCATCAACTTGATCACTTCTCGATGATCAAAGCCATAGGCCTGAAACAGTTGATGGCTCCAAAACGACAATGGTTTGAGTGCTTTTATTTCTTGAATTGGAATATAAATGGTTCCTTTTTTGTTTTGAAACAGTTGCTCTTGAAGCTGTACGGTTTGTTGCTGAATTACCAAAGCTGCTTGTTTTGTAAAATCTATGGTTTTACTGGTATTTTCCAAAGCTTTTGGATGCAATTTGGCCAACTCAGGAATCACATGATGGCGCATTGCATTGCGTAAATAGTCATCACTTTGATTGGAGTAATCTTCACGCCAAGGAATCTCTTGTGCTTGGGCATAGTTGACAATTTCAGATTTATAGAACGGCAAAAGCGGTCTGATGATTCTTCCGTTTTGCTCAGGGATGGCAGCTAAACCTTCGATCCCTGTCCCACGAATGATATTCATCAGCAGGGTTTCGATATTGTCATCGGCGTGATGGGCGGTTAGCACGATGTCATAACCATTGGAGTTGCAAAGTTCCTCAAACCAGTTGAAACGCAGTGTTCGGGCTGCCATCTGCGTCGATTGTTTGAAAAGTTTGGTGTCAAAGCGTTTGATGTGGCAAGTCAGTTGATATCTTTTACAATAGGACTCGACGAGTTGTTCATCTTTTACACTGTCTTGTCCGCGAAGTTGAAAGTTGCAGTGTGCAACAGCCACTTCATCTACAAGCTCGCGAAGTAAATCCAACAAGACCATGCTATCGACCCCCCCGCTTACAGCCACCAAAATCCGCTCTGAGCGAAGTGCGGGAAATCGAGAATAAAGATGCGTCTGAAATCTGGATTTCATGGCTGCAAACTACAAATTAATGGTCATTTTTTGCGACAGCACATCCAGAACCCCTTTTGCCTTGAGCAAGCATTCATCATATTCATTTTCTGGATTCGAATTTGCGGTTAGGGCACTTCCGACTTGCAACGATAGATATTCGATGTCTTTTCGGTATATAAGAGAGCGAATTACCACATTGAAATCAAAATCTCCATTGGGATCGATATAGCCAACAGCTCCGCTATATAGTCCTCTTTTGGTCTCCTCGTATTGTTCGATAAGTTGCATCGCTCGTACCTTAGGCGCACCTGTCATGCTCCCCATCGGAAAGCAAGCAGCTATGGCGTCTGTAACTGGGGTTTCGGCTTGTAATTCAGCCACGACTGTTGATATCATTTGATGCACATGTACAAAGGGGTAGACTTTGCACAGCTCCTTTACTTCTACACTTCCTTTGGTTGCAATCCGCGACATATCATTGCGCACCAAATCGACAATCATGGTGTTCTCTGCGCGTTCCTTTTCGCTGCGCTGCAGCTGAAAGGCTTCCTCAACATCATGAGTCTGATCAGTATGACGCCTTGCAGTTCCTTTGATCGGTTGCGAAATCAATTGATTCCCCACCCGCTTTAAAAATCGTTCAGGGGAACTGCTGAGTAAATATTTATCGTCGATTTGAACAAAGGCAGCAAAGGGCGGTTTTGCCTTCTCATTGAGTTTTTGAAAGAGGAAATGCGGTTCGATTTTGACATATTCAGCAAAGAGTTCCATACAAAAATTCACCTCATAAATATCTCCTCTGGCAATATGCTCCTGCAGAGCTTGTACTTTGGCGAGATAGGTTTTTCTAGAAATACGATGCTGCATGAAAATCTCTTGCCCGCATGGTGGTGGTTGATCTACGATAGTAGAGATTTGGTTCCAGTCATCATTTGGGTGATATGGAGAAAGATAATGAGCTTCCACTCGATTGTCTTTGATAACCCACAAGCGTTTGGGTTGGAAAAAAAACAGCTCGGGAAAGTCCAGATGATCAAGGTTTTGTGACTGTAGATTTTCCAATTGGTTTTTCAGGTCGTAAGAAAGAAAGCCAAACAACCAGTCGGAATTTGAATGAATATGCTTTTGTAAGGAGTCAAGGGCATCTTGATTTTGTGATTGTACAACAGTATGAGCATCCGTTGCAAGGATAAAATCATATTTTGTTTCTTGATGCGCATAGTCATTCGAATCCAACACGACAGTAGTCAAATACTGTTTCGACCAATGCAAAAGTTGCAACTTGAGTTGTTCGATATTGGGATGTGAAAAACGGGTAAAACTGCGTTTCAACGAATACAGATTGTTAGATTTGTAACAAAAATAATCAATAGATTTAGCAGTAACCCTTTTATTTTCACAATTTTTACTGATATTTGCACCGTGATTTTAAAAAGACACTTCTCGTTAACTCCACGCCGTCCGCGTCGCCCCTTTGGGGGTATATAGTCTTTAGGGAGCTATGGTGCGTCCAGCTTCGTCTTCAACTTCATCTTTTTTTCAATTCAAATTCACAGCACAATGAACATTGTCATTGCAGGCAAGTCGCATATACAGTATGCAAAGCAAATTTCGGAGCTAATCGCTTCCTCCGCTCAAGTAAGAGGGACAGGGATTGCGCGGCGCACACCAGAGTATATTGTCAGTAAAATTGAGAATAAGAACGCAATAATTGCCTTGGACGGTGATGTTTTTTCTGGTTTTTGCTATATCGAAGTTTGGGGACACAACAAATACGTAGCTCATTCGGGTTTGATTGTTGCACCAGAGTACAGAGGAAAAGGACTGGCAAAATCTATTAAAACAAAAATCTTTGACTATTCCAGAGAAAAATATCCCGATGCCAAAGTCTTTGGGATTACCACAGGTCTCCCTGTGATGAAAATCAATTATGAACTCGGCTACAGGCCCGTTACGTTTTCTGAATTGACAGATGACCCTGCGTTTTGGAAGGGCTGTCAAACTTGTAAAAATTACGATGTCCTCACAAGGACCGATCACAAAATGTGTTTGTGTACGGGGATGCTCTATGACCCACAAGCAGATGCAGAAGAAAAGACCTATGACAATGCCGTTATGAGTCGATTGAACAAAATCAAACAATCATTGTTTCTAAATAAGAAAAAAGCATGAAAAAGTTAGTCCTTGCCTACAGCGGAGGTCTAGACACCTCCTATTGTGTGAAACACCTCAGCCAGTTGGGTTATGAGGTTCACGCGGTGAGCGTAAATACTGGTGGTTTTGACGATGAGGAAGTCAAAGCGTTATCCGCCAAAGCCATGACTTTAGGTGCCACATCCTACAAATCGATTGATGCAGTGGAGACCTTTTATCAAAAAGTCATTCGTTTTTTGGTGTTTGGCAATGTATTGAAAAACAATACCTATCCACTTTCGGTCAGTGCCGAGCGAATTATACAAGCCGTAGAGATTGTCAACTACGCCAAATCGATAGATGCGACCCATATTGCGCATGGCAGCACGGGTGCTGGAAACGATCAGGTTCGATTTGACTTGATTTTTCAAACCCTAGCGCCAAACATTGAAATCATCACACCGATTCGCGATCAAAAGTTGTCGAGAGAAGATGAGATTGCCTTTCTCAAGTCTCACGGGGTTGAAATGGAATGGGCAAAAGCACAATATTCTGTCAACAAAGGACTTTGGGGTACGAGTGTCGGAGGAAAAGAAACGCTGGAATCTAAAGAACCGCTCCCAGAAGAGGCCTATCCAAGTCCATTGACCGAAAAGCAATCCACTAAAATTGCTCTGCAGTTTACAAATGGAGAATTTTCGGGAATTAACGGCAAACAAATGGATACAGTTTCTGCCATTAAAGCTCTCAATAAAATCGCATCTGGTTATGCAATTGGAAGAGATATTCATGTCGGCGATACAATTATCGGCATCAAAGGAAGAGTTGGCTTTGAGGCAGCTGCTCCACTGTTAATCATCAAGGCACATCATTTGCTCGAAAAACACACCTTGAGCAAATGGCAACAACAGCAAAAAGAACAACTCGCAAGTTTTTACGGGATGCATTTACACGAAGGACATTATTTAGATCCTGTCTTGCGAGATATTGAGGCTTTTATGGAAAGTTCGCAAAAAATGGTGACAGGAACCGTTTTTATCACGCTTCACCCCTATCGATTTACACTGGATGGTATCGAATCAGCTCACGATTTAATGGATTACTCTTTTGGAAGCTATGGCGAGATGAACCGCAACTGGACGAGTGAAGATGCCAAAGGATTTATCTCCGTTACCGCAAACGCAACTAAAATTTACAACCATGTCAACAACAGCTAAAAAGACGGTTGGAGTCATCGGCGGATCTGGTTACACGGGTGGTGAGCTCCTTCGCTTGTTGGTCAATCATCCATTGGTTACCATTGATTTTGTGTATAGCAGAACTCGGCCCGGTACGCTGCTCACCGAAACCCATACGGATTTGATCGGGCAAACGAATTTGCAGTTTACGGATGAAGTCAATCCAGACGTGGATGTCTTGTTCTTGTGTTTGGGGCATGGACTTTCGGGAACTTTCTTACACGAAAACCCGATGAACGACAACACCAAAATTATTGATCTTAGTAATGAATTCCGATTGCAGAAAGACCATCATTTTTTAGGCAAGTCCTATGTGTATGGCTTACCTGAATTTCAAAAGCAAAACATTAAGTCCGCACAAGCGGTTGCCAATCCTGGTTGCTTTGCTACAGCGATTCAATTGGCGCTTTTGCCCCTTGCCAAAGAAGGACTTCTACAAACCGACGTTCAAGTGCATGCCATCACAGGAAGTACGGGGGCTGGTGTAAAACCCTCTGCCACTTCGCATTTCAGCTGGCGAAACAACAATGTGTCATGGTATAAACCATTTACCCATCAGCATTTGGGCGAAATTGGTGAAACCTTACAAGCCCTACAAGCAGATGTTCCCGAAATCAATTTTTTACCGATTCGAGGAAACTTTACCAGAGGGATATTTGCCAGTGTGTACACGACTTTTGAGGGAGATCTTGACGATGCCTATTCGCTGTATGAGCAATTTTATGCCAATAGCTCGTTTACGCACACAAGCACAAAGGCTTTGGATTTAAAAATGGTGGTCAATACCAACAATTGTCTGATTCATCTACATAAACACAAAGATTTATTACTGATTACCAGTTGTTTGGACAACCTTCTCAAAGGAGCATCAGGACAAGCCGTTGAAAACATGAATTTGATGTTTTCTTGGCCTCAAACAACTGGATTACAACTTAAAGCAAACGTTCATTAAACACGAATACTATGAAAATCGCAATTATCGGCGCTGGAAATCTTGGATTGAGTATTGCAAAAGGGCTGCTGACCAACAACATCATTACGCAGTTATACCTCACCAAACGCAACACCTCTTCGATTTCAGATTGGAGCGAGTACAAAAACACACATATCACGGATGACAATGCGGAAGCCATTTCATCTTCTGACGTTATTATACTTGCTGTGCAACCTGCTCAACTCAGCGAAGTTCTTTCTGAAAACGCGCAACTATTTAACGAAAAACATGTTTTGATTTCAACAGTAACTGGTTTTTCAATTGAGAAAATGGAAGCCATAGTCGGAAACGACAAATTCATCATTCGATCGATGCCAAACACCGCGATATCGGTTGGTAAATCGATGACATGTTTATGTGCAAACGGCAAAGGGAAACAACGTTTATCACTTGCAGAAGCGATTTACAACTCCCTCGGTACAAGTATCATCATCGACGAAAAGCATATGCGTGCTGCAACGGTCATTTGCGCATCAGGAATTGCTTTTTGGATGCGACTGATTCGCGCTACGACTCAAGGGGGCGTTCAACTTGGCTTTGATGCGGAAGAAGCGATGAAAATGTCGATGTACACCGCTTTGGGTGCCGCTACACTGCTGATTGAGACCGACTCTCATCCAGAGCAAGAAATCGATAAGGTCACCACACCGCAGGGGTGCACAATCGAAGGGCTTAACGAAATGGAGCATCAAGGACTGAGTTCGTCTTTGATCAAGGGAATCGTCGCTTCGTTCAATAAAATAAATGTGATTAGTAAAGGATAAAACCATGCCCTTATTTGATGTATATCCCTTGTATGACTTAGAGCCCACCAAAGCGCGTGGGGTGTATGTCTATGATAAAAAAGGGAAAAAGTATCTCGATTTGTACGGCGGTCATGCAGTGATTTCGATCGGCCATGGTCATCGAACCTATACCCGGATGTTAAGAAAACAACTCCATCGTATCGGATTTTACTCCAATGCGGTTCAAAACCCACTGCAAGAAAAACTATCCACTGAAATCAATCGGCAGTCGGGTTGCACCAATTATGAGTTGTTTATGTGCAGCTCGGGTGCAGAAGCAAATGAAAATGCGCTCAAACTGGCCTCGTTTCACACAGGTAAATCAAGAGTAATTGCGTTTGACAATGCCTTTCATGGGCGTACCAGTGCTGCAGTGGCTGCCACCGACAACAAAAACATCCAGGCGCCTCTAAACACCCAACAACAAGTGGATTTTATTCCATTTAACGACGTTGATGCCCTCGAGAAAGAGCTGGCTAAAGGAGATGTCTGTGCCGTGATTTTTGAGGCCATACAGGGGGTTGGTGGTTTGGATGAGCCAACAGCAGCATTTGTTGCGCAGATGGAAACACTTTGTGAAACCAATCAAACTTGCTTGATTGCAGACGAGGTACAATCTGGGTTTGGACGTAGTGGTGACTTCTTTGCCTTTCAGAAATACAACATCAATCCCCATATTATCAGTATTGCCAAAGGCATGGGAAATGGCTTTCCCGTTGGAGGAATCCTTGTCCATCCAGTCATCAAGGCCAAGTATGGACTGTTGGGAACAACTTTTGGTGGAAACCATCTTGCTTGCAGTGCTTCCCTAGCGGTTTTACAGGTATTGGAAAAAGAAAAACTTTGCGATCACGCCAAAGCAATGGGCGAATACTTTGTTCAAAGAGCGAAAGAACTCGCGTTTGTGAAAACCATTAAAGGAAGAGGACTGATGCTTGGACTGGAGTTTGAGTACGAAGTGGGCGCTTTGCGAAAAGAATTGATTTTTAAACACCGTATTTTTACAGGAGGGAGTAGCAACAAAAACCTGATTCGAATTCTACCCCCACTCAATATAAAGCAAAAGCATTTAGATCAATTGTTTACTGCCTTAAACGCATGTCACTGATGAAAAATTTTATCACCTTACAAGACTTAGTCAATCCGATCAAAACCATTGCGCTTGCCAAAAGCTGCAAACAAGATCCTTTTGCACATGACCATTTGGGACAACGCAAAACGATTGGTTTATTGTTCTTCAATCCGAGTTTACGAACACGACTTAGCACCCAAAAAGCAGCACGAAACCTCGGTTTGGATGTGATGGTGATGAACTTTAGCAATGAGGCCTGGGCAATCGAGTACGAAAACGAAACCATCATGAGTGGACTTCGGTCAGAGCACGCAAAAGAAGCTGCACAGGTTGTATCCCAATATTGTGATTTTGTTGCGATTCGGGCGTTTGCTTCCTTGACCGACAAAAAGCGTGATGAGGAAGAACAAGTCCTTCGAAAGTTTGCGGAGTTTGCCACGATTCCCATCATCAATATGGAAAGTGCAACTGCACATCCCTTACAAGCTTTGGCAGATGGGCTTACCATACACGAGCAAGTGGTGGTCAAAAAGCCAAAAATTGTATTGAGTTGGGCGCCTCATCCAAAGGCACTCCCCCACGCGGTTGCCAACTCTTTTATCGGATTGATGAATCACACTGAAGCAGACTTTGTCATCACTCATCCAGAGGGTTATGACCTCAATCCTGCTATTGTTGGGAATCATACAGTAAACTACAATCAGGAAGAAGCATTGGCAGGTGCTGATGTGGTTTATGTCAAAAACTGGTGTTCCTACACGGATTATGGAGCGATTTTGCGAACAGACAACAAGTGGATGATGACACGTGCGAAAATGGAACGCACCAACGATGCCTTTTTTATGCATTGTCTTCCCATCAGAAGAAACGTGGTTGCATCAGACGGCGTTTTGGATCACCCAAAGTCATTGGTCATCGAACAAGCCAATAACAGAACTTTTGCTGCACAGGCCGTTTTACAAGAATTTTTAACCCATGGATAAGCTAGACATTGTCAAACTTGGTGGCGGATTGCTAGAAAGCAGCGAAAATATGAAGACTGCCTTATCTTCGTTTCATGCTCTCTCTGGGCACAAAATTCTCGTTCATGGAGGTGGCAGCCAAGCCAGTGCACTCTGTGAAAAACTCGGCATAGAAGCCAAGATGCACAACGGAAGACGAATCACCGATGATGACACACTTGAAGTAGCCGTCATGGTTTATGCTGGTCTTGCCAACAAAACAGTCGTAGCGGGTCTCCAAAAACTCGGCACCAACGCCATTGGCCTTACAGGAGCAGACGCCAACCTGATACAGGCAGACAAACGTGTTGTACAAGATATTGACTATGGTTGGGCTGGGGATATCCGCTCGGTCAACACTGCAAATCTAAAGGCCTTACTGTCGATTGGGTTATCTCCTGTGTTTTGCGCGATTACCCATGACCAAAACGGGCAACTGCTCAATACAAATGCCGATACCATCGCTGCCACTGTCGCCAGTGCTTTAGCTGCGGATTACGAAGTGCATTTGCACTATTGTTTTGGGCATGCAGGTGTATTAAAAGACATCAAAGACGAAAACAGTGTGATTCCCACCATTCAAGTCGGTGAAGTGGACGAACTACACCACAAAGGCATTATCGCTGATGGGATGCTTCCAAAACTGCACAATGGCGTGATGGCACTTCAGCATGGTGTGCAAGCAGTCACTATTGAAAAACCAGAGACTGTTCACAACGAACAGGCGCTCAAAACAACAGTAATCGGATGAGTACAGACCACTTAGCAGATGATGTGATTGGGTTGCTCATGCAACTGATTGAAATCCCTTCCTTCTCTGGAGAGGAATCTCAAACGGCGGATTGTATCCAAAACTGGCTACACAGTAAAGGGGTTGAGACCCAGCGCATTCAAAACAACGTCTTTGCTTTTAACAAGCACTACGACCCAGCTAAACCCAACTTGCTTTTAAACTCACATCACGATACCGTAAGACCCAATAGGGCCTATACGCGCGACCCACATAAAGCAGAGATTATCGATGGAAAACTGTTTGGATTGGGCAGCAATGATGCTGGTGGTGCTTTGGTATCCTTACTCGGACTGTTTGCCCATTTCTACGAATCGAAAAACCTTACCTATAACCTGATTGTAGCCGCGACAGCAGAAGAAGAAAGCTCAGGGCCAAACGGATTAAACAGCTTGCTGAAAGACCTCCCTGAAATCGATGTGGCTATCGTTGGCGAACCCACACAAATGCAATTGGCCATCGCCGAGAAAGGGCTTGTCGTTTTTGATGCAGTGGTAAAAGGAACAGCTGGACATGCCGCACATCCCAACAACGACAACCCGATTATCAAGACTATGGATGTGATGCAGTGGTTTCAAAACCTTTCGTTTGACAAAGTGTCAGATACCTTGGGACCTGTTAAACTCACCATCACCCAAATCAACGCTGGCAGTCAGCACAATGTCGTACCTGCACAGGTAAATCTGGTGTTGGATGTACGCGTCAACGAATGCTATACCAATCAAGAAATTGCAGATTTGGTCGGTCAGGCACCATGTGAGGTAAGCGCTCGCTCTTTACGATTACAGTCTTCCTCAATCGATAAAAACCATCCGCTAGTTCTTGCTGGAGTTGCGATGGGGAGAAACACCTATGGCTCGCCCACCCTATCCGATCAAGCAGCCCTATCCTGTCCGTCGCTCAAACTCGGTCCTGGGGACTCGACAAGATCACATACGGCAGACGAATTTATTTATGAAAATGAAATCAAAGAAGCGGTTCGCTTATATATCGAATTGCTCGACCAAGTAATAACATTATGAAAATCTGGCAAAAGAAAGGAACAAAAGTAAGAGACCATATCGACCAATTCACGGTTGGTGATGACCGCCAATGGGATTTGCGACTTGCTCCCTATGATATCATCGCATCTCAAGCCCATGCAAAAATGTTGGGGAAGGTTGGCTTGCTTTCCCAATCCGAAGTCGATCAGCTCATTGAAGGACTTACTGCATTGTCTACAGAAGTTAAAGAAGGTAGGTTTACGATTTCTGACGATTTTGAGGACGTTCACTCCAAAATAGAGTACGAATTGACAAAGACTTATGGAGACGTTGGTAAAAAAATACACACTGCACGCTCGAGAAACGATCAGGTATTGGTTGCTATGCAGCTCTTTCTTAAAGATGAAATTCAAGAAATCAAGCAACTTGTCAAAGCGTTATTTGAGCAGTATATGACTTTGGCAGATCGGTATAAAGATCAGTTGTTACCAGGATACACTCATCTGCAAATCGCCATGCCATCTTCCTTTGGGTTGTGGTTTTCTGCCTATGCGGAAATTCTCTCCGATGAGGTACTTTTACTCAATACCGTTCACGCCCTTTGTGACCAAAATCCACTCGGGAGTGCTGCTGGCTACGGCAGTTCCTTCCCGATAGACCGACAGGATACCACAGCAACGCTCGGGTTTGACACTCTGAAATACAATGTTGTAGCAGCACAAATGAGTCGGGGAAAACTCGAAAAAAACTTGGCACAAGCCATTGGTAGTCTCGCTGGAACGCTGAGTCGGTTTTCGATGGATGTCTGTTTGTATATGAGTCAAAACTTTGATTTTATCTCCTTTCCAGATGACATCACAACGGGATCTAGTATCATGCCACACAAAAAGAACCCGGATGTGTTTGAACTCATCCGTGGAAAATGCAACAAGCTCCAAGCGCTTCCTAACGAGTTGGCGATGATGAGTACCAATTTGCCCAGTGGCTACCACAGAGAAATGCAATTGTTTAAAGGACCGATCATGCAAGCTATCGATGAAATCAAAAGCTGTTTATCGATGACCACTTCGAGCATAGCAGAAGTACTGGTCAAACAAGATATTCTCTCAGATGAAAAGTACACCCATGTATTTAGTGTAGATGCCTTGCACGAACTCATTCAACAAGGAGTTCCGTTTCGGGATGCCTATGTCCAGATTGGAGAAGCCATCAACAAGGAGGAATTTGTTCCTCCCAAAATGGCAAAGCACACCCATAGCGGAAGCATTGGTAATTTGGAACTCGGCGCCATACGCGAGAAATTTACAAAGTACTTCGAAAAATAAGCTGTCTAGACGTGTAGCGCGCGGTTTTCTGTTGCAGCCAAAGCGGCCTCTTTCATCGCTTCCGCATAGGTGGGATGCGCATGGCTCATACGAGCGATATCTTCGGCAGATGCTCTAAATTCCATCGCAGTAACCGCCTGTGCAATCAAATCGGCAGCTCGTGCGCCAATGATATGAATGCCGAGAACCTCGTCTGTTTTGGCGTCTGCTAGGATTTTTACAAAGCCATCTGTGTCCATACTCGCTCTGGCACGACCAAGCGCACGCATCGAAAACTGTCCAGCTTTATAACCCACACCAGCGGCTTTGAGTTCTTCTTCGGTTTTACCAACCGCAGCAACTTCTGGCCAGGTATAAATCACATTGGGAATGAGGTTGTGATCGATATGCGGTTGTTGCCCCGCGATGATTTCTGCAGCCATCACCCCTTCTTCCTCTGCCTTGTGAGCGAGCATGGCACCGCGAACCACATCGCCAATGGCAAAGATATTCGAGACCGAGGTTTGGAGTTGCTTGTTAACTTCCACTTGCCCCCGTTCATTGACCACAACGCCAGCAGCTTTTAGGGCAAGTCCTTCGGTGAAGGGTTTGCGCCCAACAGACATCAGGCAGTAATCGCCCGTAAACCTAACGTCTTGCCCCTTTTTGTCTTTGGCAGTGATGGTTACTTCATCACCCTTGCGTTTTACCCCACTGACTTGATGTGAGAGATAGAATTTGACGCCTTGTTTTTTCATCACTTTCATCAATTCTTTGGAAAGCGAACTGTCCATGATTGGCGTAATGCGATCGGCATATTCCACAACGGACACTTCAGCACCCAATCGGCGATAGACCTGACCGAGCTCCAATCCAATCACCCCACCGCCGATCACCACCAAATGCTTGGGGATTTCGGTTAGGGAAAGGGCTTCTGTGGACGTGATGATTCGTTCCTTGTCCAAAGTGACAAAAGGCAAAACTGCGGGTTTGGACCCCGTTGCAATGATGCTGTGTTTGGCTTCGATGGTCTGTTTTTTCTTGCCTGCGACTTCGATATGTGTCGCATCGACAAATTTGCCAAGACCGTGAAAAACCGTGATTTTGTTTTTATCCATCAGATAGTCAATCCCCTTGATGGTTTGCTCGATGACTTCTGACTTTCTTTTCATCATCTGACCAAAGTTGATCTTGATTTCCCCTTCTACATCAATCCCATGAGTAGCAAAATTTTTAATCGACTCCTCATAATGATGCGAGGAATCCAACAGGGATTTGGAAGGAATACAACCCACATTGAGGCAAGTACCGCCTAGGGTGTCGTATTTTTCGATAAGGGCAGTGGACAGGCCCAACTGCGCACAGCGAATCGCTGCTACATAGCCACCAGGGCCGGAACCGATAACAGCAACGTCAAATGAGGACATAGTTTGATTGTTTTACAAGACAAAAGTAATACGAAAGTGACTACCAATCAAACACCCGGCTGATATTAAATCCAAAATGGATGTCCCCCTCTGACCAATCGCCTGATGCTTCGGTCAAAAAGCTATGTTCGAGCATTGATCGGGAGTTGGTAAAATGAAGTTGAAAGACGTGTCCGCCTGTTTCGATGTCTAGACCAATAGACAGCATGTTTTTGTAGTTGAGCTCTTCTGGTCGGTTTGTTACCAAACCATAGTCCATATTCAAGCTGATGCGTTTGCTCAGCTTATAACGACCGCCAGCAGCCATCACAAACTGCATATTGCTTTGCTCATCAACTTCCGTGAGGTTTTTGTGAATTAGGGTTGGTGAGAGTTGTAAGGATAATTTCTCGCTAAACTTTCGGGAAACGAGGGCTTGAGTAGTATAGGTCAGACGGTGGCTAAAATCTAAGTCTGGATTCAAATCCAAATCGAGTTGGTTGTTGATTGTGAGTTGACCGTAAGCCCCAATCGTAACGGGTGATTTCTCGCTTTGTTGACGAAGGATGCGCAACTTGGTATGGAGCGCATAGGTCTTTTGGTAGGATGAGCGCGCTGCACCAAAATTGATATGGTCATTGAGACCATAAATCAACTGGAGTTTGTTGGATGCAATATCGAGTCCAAAGAAGTCGTCAAAGCCATTTTCAATGCTGCCAAAGCGATGGGCAACGATAAAGTACATTTCCCCTTTGTCCACCATTTTGGTCGATTCGAGGTTGATGATTTTAAGTCCTTTAAAAGCAGATTCGGCATAAAGAGGCCCCGTATCGAGTTCGGCGTCGAGTTCTTCTAAAAGATCGGTTTGTGCAACAGCCAGTGTGGATAACAGTAAAAAAAGTGCATAAGTTCGTTTCATCATTGTTTAGTCTATTTCAAAGATAGCAAACTAGGAATTGGTGTACAACCTAGTCTATAATCGTGGATTGATCGAGCACCACCACTTCAAACAAATCATCATAGCCGATACAACGGCCTTTTATGGTGAGTTGCTGATTGAGTTGTATCGCAGGGCGGTTTTCAAACTGTGCTACAAGGGCATCGTCTAGGGTAATCGTGGTGTCATCTACAAATGTAACCACACCCGAAACCGCAAGGGTTTGGTTGAGAAAAGCCTCGTTGTTTTGCACAATCGAATCGTTAAGCGCAACCGCTGTATCGGTATAGACAGCGCCTTCAGTGGCAATGTCGCGGTGGTCTTTATAGGCGTAGTAATAAAGTCCGATTGCCGTCAGAATCAATACCATGATCGAGAAGACGCGTTTACTTGTCATCAGCCTGTTTTGGTAAAGATATGGGTTTTGTCATTCAAAAACTTTTTTATTCTACACCCAATCCTTTTTGTATCTTTCTTGCAGAAATAAAGTTGATGCAAAAGCTACTACTCCCCTTTCTTTTATTGGCAGTTACCATTGCTTTTGGGCAGTCCAAGTATATGACCAAATCGGGGAGCATGTCTTTTGAGGCCTCCCAACCCTCCTTTGAACCCATCGAAGCAACGCACTCCGCTGTGTCGGCCTTGCTTAACGCAGATACTGGCGAACTTGCCGTTTTGGCGCTTGTGCGAGGCTTTCGCTTTCCCCTCGCCCTGATGGAAGAGCACTTTAACGAAAACTACATCGAAAGTCATCAATACCCCAAAACGAGTTTTAAAGGATCCATTCTCAACTTTGATAGCAACGCCCTTTCCAACCAACCACGAACTGTGCAACTCACTGGCGAACTCTCTATGCATGGGGTTACCAAACTCATCTCTGTGTCTGCTACCATTACCAAATCAGATGAACAAATCACTTTAACGTCTTCCTTTTCGGTCAAAACATCAGACTTTGGCATTAAAATCCCAAGTTTGGTTCGAAAGCAAATCGATGAAAACGTACAAGTTGAGGTGTCTCTACCCTTACAACGCAAACAATAAACCGTTATGAAGTCCTCTCTATCTATAAAAACCGCCCTGCTCCCCCTTTTGGTCTTGATTGGGCTATTGGCATTTAACGTGTTGGTCTATGATGATGATGCCCTATCGGGCTCCAACCAGTTTATCCTACTCTTCGGTGCTGCAGTGGCTGCTATGGTGGGCTTTGCCAATAAAATTTCGTATACAATCATGTTGGACAAGGTGGCGGACAATCTCAAATCGGTAACGGGTGCCATTTTGATTTTGTTGTTTGTTGGGGCATTGGCAGGGACTTGGCTCATTGGCGGAGTG
>CEUV01031562.1_pt1 | contig 17673 bp, 18 predicted proteins | sample 356401 | NCBI WGS metagenome assembly CEUV01 (sample SAMEA2622710, study PRJEB7988) | marine metagenome | isolation source: saline water (ENVO:00002010), including
GGATCATAACAGCCTAAAAGAGAATTTGGAGAACAGTCCCAAGATGGTGTAGGATTTCCACACACCGATTGACATGAAGATAATGATGTATATTGCCCTAAACCAGTACCAGGATCAAAACAACCAGTAGCTGGATTGCAATCCCAAGAAGCAGGAATTGAGTTACCAATAATTATAGTGTCACAATAAACAGATATGCAAGAATTCATTATCGTTGAGTCAAAATAAGTAAATGTCAAACAAGGAGTATATATACCATTATTTACATATGTGTGAACAGGATTTTGCTGTGTTGAAGAATTTCCATCACCAAAATCCCAATCCCATGTAATAGAATAGTTTGTTGGCGGACTAGTAAATATTAGAGTAGATAAATCAGTAAAGATAGTTGTTGATCCATTTTGCGTATAACTAAAATCTGCTTGACATTGCTGTGCTTGAGCAAATAAGATAGTTAAAGATGCTATAAATGTTAATAATAATTTTTTCATAATTTTATTTTTAATTTAATAATTTATTTTAAGTATTTAAATCGATTTTAACACTGCAAAAATATATACCAGATTACAAATTACAATATCTTTTTAAATTAAATCTTACGAATTCAAAAATATAAAACAATCTTTATTCTCTTAAATATCCTTACACATCCAGAGTCATATACATATGGAAAAAGCACGTGACTGATACCGAGAATTCTGATAAAATAAACCAACTCAAATTAGTAGATTTTATTCAAAAATTATTTTTTTCTCAACCGTTCCATCATCATAGATGTAAAAGAGAGGGATGTTTTTTCTTTCCTCAACATCTCTTCCAAATAAATCTTTAATACGAGTTATTTCTTTATCTGATTTTCCATCATAAAACCCTGTTGTATTTATTGGTAGAATAAAATCAACAATCACAGGCAAGTGATCCGATGCGTCTGAATCATTAACAAATAAATTATTCTGTGATAATAAAGAAGGGCTCATATGCCCTGTTGATATAATAAATGACTTATCTACTGACATTACACTATTAGTAAAAAAAACAAAGTCTAATCTCCCTGGAGGAAAATCGCCCGGCATAGGATTCCACTTATCCCAAGTATATGCAATATTCTGCTCATTAAAATAGCAAATCTGATCTTTTAAAGGAGTATTATCCCAGTCAGGAAAGCCCCCATTACCATATGTCAAAGTATCTGAAATAGCTCCATTTACAATAGTATAATATTGATCTGAATATCCAACTAAGTTCATGTCACCAGAGAAAGAAATTGGAGTATTAATTGGCAAATCTATAATACCACCATTTGTTTTAGCATCATGTATAAATTGAATTAAAGCATCAAAATTTTCTTGTCTCCCCTGGTTATTACTACAGCATGGAGGATGAGCATTTAGTATTAATATATCTGTTGAATAAATACTATCAGGTAAATCTATTAATTCTGCATCTATCTTATCTGAAACCTGCCAAGATTGTTTTGAGGGGTATTTGGATATTGTAAGATTGCCTGAATTCAAATCAGGATATATGTAAGGATAATTTATTGGAATTGTATTTAAGAAGTTTAGAACATCATTATAATTAGTATTTCCACACTCCTGGTAGGTTACTATATCAGCATTAACACTTTCAAATATTCTTCTATGAGATTCTATACGATTATTATTTATAAGGCCATTACTCAAAACATTATAAGTCATCAGACGTAAATTGTTCACATCATTTTTTAAAAAATTAACAGATGTAGTTGTTGGAGCAGAACAATTGTTAAAAATATAACTAAAAATAGATCCATTATCTGGCATAAAGTCATTACCAATTTTCTCTCGTATAGAAACACATATAGTATCAGAAAGTAAAGCTCTGCTAATAGCAATCTCGAACTCATCCGAACTATACGTTGGAAGTGGAATAACATCTAATTCGTAAAAAGACAGAGTGTCAACGAAATTAGGATCAGAATCGTCAAATATAAATCTATCAAAAAAATTAATACCATATTCAGATCCGATATTATTTACAAAAAAACCAGTAGACACATTGTTATCCGCATCAATATTAATTATTATTTCGGAAGGATTATAAAACTGTTCTGTTAAGTCAATTTCACTATCACATCTAATCTTAATAAATAAATAATCATCGTCATTACAGATACTAAAATCTAATAATTCTACACCTTGTGAATCTGTTGAATCATCAATATAGGTATTAAGATTAGGATTAGAATTCCAGTCATTAAAAAAACCATCAATCTTAATATTATTTTGTGAAAAAACGTCAAATACAAATAAGAATAAAATACAAGATATATTTATTACTTTTTTCATTAAGTTAATTTATATCAATTAAAAAATCACTAATCATAAGAATCATTTTCAAATATAAAATTATAAAAATTATTTTTATTTATTCTAAATATAAATTTCTAAAAATCAAATAGTTGTATATATGAAAAATAAATATTTAATTATATTTGTATATATATTTATTAAAAAATAAAACTATGAATAAAGAACTATATAATATGTTGTTAACATCAGCAGAAGCTGACAAAGCAAAAGCCTTACTATCATTAGAACTTTTAGGAAATAAATCAGTAGGTATCGGAGATCACTCAACAGGAGATTTCTATAAAAATGCTGAAGAAGCTCTTAGTATGTTAGTTGAAGCCGATGATAGAATTAAAGCTCTCAATTCGTATTTCAAAAAGTAAAATCACAAGTTTTATAGTCTAGTCTTCAAAGTGGACTATATGAAAAAATTACCACTAGAATAAAGAACAGCCTGACCACCAATTTTAACTCTTTCAGGAAGATTCTGACATTTTAAAGAACCTCCTCGTGCTGAAAGTTGAGAAGCTATCATTTTTTCTTTCTTAAGAACAGAAGCCCAATATGGAATCAATGAACAATGTGAAGAACCTGTAACGGGATCTTCTAAAATAGTTGCCTGTGGAGTAAAATATCTAGAAACAAAATCAACATAATCTCCCTTTGAAGAAACGACTACACCTCCATAACCTAAATTTATTTTATCAAAAAAATTTCTATTAATTTCAATTTGCTCAATATCTGACTGATTTTCATATATTAATAAATAATCTCTTGATTTATAGATTTCCTTAGGTTGTATATTTAATGATTTTTCAATTTCTAAAGGCAAACTACTTGACATAGCTTTTCTTGATGGAAAATCTAAAAAATAAAAATCATCAATAATTTCAACGATCAATTTTCCACTCATAGTTTCAAAAAAAATTGTATCTGAATGATAATTTAAACAAGCTTTAATCACATGAGCAGCAGCTAAAGTTGCATGACCACATAAATCTATCTCTATATCTGGAGTAAACCACCTGAGCTTAAAACCATTTACATCTGAAATAAAAAAAGCAGTTTCCGCAACAGCATTCTCTTTAGCTATTTTTAATAAAACCTCATCTTCCAACCATTCATCCAACTGAACTACACAAGCTGGATTGCCTTTAAAAATCTTATTTGTAAATGAATCTACTTGATAATATTTAAATTTCATATATTATTGATAATTAATTTGAACAATATTTTGAAAAAAAATTAACTATATTAAATCAATTGCAACTTACAATCTATTTTCAAATAAGTAGCAATAAATTTAATTAATTTAGAAATTCTTTATTTTAGCATAAATGAAAATATCAATTAGAAAAGGCATAAAAAAAGATTTACCTCAGGTTTTGTCATTAATCAAAGAGCTAGCAAAATTTGAAAATGCAGAACATGAAGTCACTATTTCTTTAGATGATTTGAAAAAGGATGGTTTTGGAAAGAATCCTTATTTTCAATTTATAGTAGCTGTAGTTAATGATCAAATAATTGGATTATCTTTTTATTTTATAAGGTATTCAACATGGAAAGGAAAATATCTTTTTCTAGAAGATTTTATAGTTACAGAAAAGTTTAGAAACCAAGGTGTTGGATCTAAATTATTTGAAGAAACAATAAGAATTTGTAAATCAGAATCTATGAATGGGATGTTTTGGCAAGTTCTTGATTGGAATAAAGCGGCAATTAAGTTTTATAAAAAATACAATTCAAATATAAGTTCGGATTGGTTAAACGGAAAACTAACTAAAAACGATATTGAAAAAATTAATTGAATTCCTGAGATAGTGTTTTTTGTAAAATACTTTTATTTTCTAACAACCTGATGAAACAAAAGAAGCAACCATTTTAATCATTTCCTCAGTACCAGCATATGAAGAAAGAAATAAACCTGAATTAAATCCTATCTCATTGTTATTTTCAGATGGTATTTGCATTATAAAATCAGTTTTCCCATCACTATCTAAATCTCCCGCCCAAATCAAATTAATAAATAGTTCTTCTTCATAGCATTGAAAAACAAATAATTCTTGTGAATAAATATTATTTTTGGAATTATAGTTTAAGAAAATAGAATAATCTCTGTTCATAATATCTCCAATTCTTTTAACAGATTTTAATTTTGTATTAAAAAATGTATGATGAGGGCCAAATTCAAAAGTAAATATTTCATCATTTCTAATTATTTGATTTTCTGTGAACTGTATTATTTCTCGTTCACTAAGATCTAAACCCTTGAATAGAATTACACAATTATCACTATCCAATACTGATATTCTATACTCCCAATCATATTGAATGTCAGGTTCTAATGTATCTATTTTTAATTTGACTTTTTTAATATAAGAACTATTGTTTATCACAAATAATCCCCACCATTCCCCATTTAACAGTTGCAAATCTAACTCTCCTAATTTATAATCTCCAGGATACAATAGTTCAATATTAAACTCTTTAGTTTCTTGATTTAGTTGACCGTCTTTAGTATAGAAAAATAAGTTAGCAATGAAAAAATAAAAATTCTAATCATTTTGTATAACTAAATATTAATAAAAAAAAAGAATCCTTAAGGATTCTTAATTTATTCATAAATTATTTTTTTCTCAACTCTACCATCATCATAGATATATAACAGAGGATAGTAAATATTCCTTGTATTTTCTCTCCCTAACATATCAACTATTCTAATAAGATTTTGAGATTTTACAATATTAAAATCAATTTGATTTGTTGAGTTACATCCAATAAGACCATTCATATCGAATTTAGATAAAAAGTTCCACACCTCAACATTAGCATTAATGTCTTGGTTTCCCCATGAGTTCAAAGGAGATGGCCAATCATGTCCCCCATTAATAATTTTCAATTCTTCAACAGACACACATCCATCTCCATTTTGCCATGAATACCTTTCAACAGTACTACCATCTGAAGTATTTAAATCTGGTAATTGTGTTGTTATTGGAATAATATCTGTATTATTTGAATATGCCCAGAAACTATCTATTGAAGCTACCGAAAAATACCATCCATTTTGGTCATTATATGGGTGAATTCCATCAGCCGTTCCATTTATGCTTAGTACAGCTGTAGGGTGTATTATATCACAGCTTGAAAACGCTCCATAAAAGGCCGCACCAGCAACAGAAGCAATCGCTGTTATTTTATTGTTGAGTTGACAGGCTAATTCATAAGAAAACATACCTCCAAGAGAATACCCACAAGCATATATTCTATTTAAATCTATATTGTATTCACTAGAAATTGTATCAATTAAAGTTTCAATAAAAAATATATCTTTATGATTTGTCGGCTCTTTGTGCAGCCAATTTGTTGAATTTCCATCATTTGGATCTTCAAGTGCTTGAGGATAAACCAATATAAAATTAGCAGTATCAGCTATAGACCTAAAATCTGCTTCATAATTCATAAAGTCATTAGCGTAACCGGATCCTCCATGAAAGGCAAATAAAATTGGCGTTGAAATTGATGGTGAATAAGTTTGAGGGACATAAAGAATATATTCTCTGTTATTTCCATCATATAAAATATTTTCAGTAGTTAACTGTTGTGAAAAAACAATGTAAGGCAAACACAATAATAAAAGTATTTTTTTCAAAAATCAAACTATTAATTTATACAAAATTATAAAAAAACATAAATCTCATCAAAATTAAATTTATCATTTTTGATATAAGGAGATTATTTTATTTGAAGTAAATAACTAGTTTTAATTATTATTTTATTGTAATTTGAGCTAAATTTTTATTTTAAAATGTAATGAAAAATATAAAACTGGTTTTCATAATTTGTCTTACTATTATTCTCTTTTCTTGTTCTAAAAATGAACCAAGATCAATGCATTGGGACTTAACTGGATGCTCTAATCCATGGGACAACCATTTGAATTTAGATACATTTTCAACTGAAAGTTATAATGCAGGAGTATATAATTACATCACTGAAGAAGGTATAACAGTAAATTATGTGATATCAGAATTTGATTCTTCAAAAGTAGAGTTATGTTATGCTTGTCATTGTAAAACCGGAACCATAATCATTGTAAACATTTCATCTAAAGACAGAAAAAAACTGAAAAATTTAGTTCCTAACAATCAATTTGATTTATGTTTTTATTAAAACAACTATTGTAAATGCATAAAAAAATCAGTTATATATCTATATAAAAAGTCTAATTCGAAATTTCTCTTACAATGAACTCTTCACAAACATATAGTGAGACTTTTATTAATATATAGTTTGTTAGTTCATCTTTCATAAATACTCTTTTCGTAAAAAAAAAATTATATCAATTTATCTTGATTGAGCATTTTCAAGTATATAAACACAACGATAAATATCATCAGCATTTAACTTTAAAACTCCAGTGATAGTTGCGAATTGATCCATAAAAAAAGAATCTTTGACTGATTTTAAACTTAATTCTATTACCGTTTCTGGCCCTCCAGCTCCACAAAAAAAACAAGATGCAAAAGGTCCTTTAGAAAGAACATAATAACCTTTATCAGGGTCTAACGCTAAAATATATCCACTAATTGACACTTTTTTATCATGTAGCTCTCTAACATTAGGACCAAAATGTGGATATAAAATATATTCATTTATAGAATCAATATACATATCTGAAAATTCCACATCCTCTAAATCTTCCCAACTAATTTGTATTTGACAAAAACTTAATTTTGTAATAAATAAAAAAATAAAGATTAAGTACCTATGCATTTGATAATACTTTTGGAATATTAATTTTAGATGTGATAATAGCTGGGATTAATGAAGCAATTAACCCGATAAATAATGCTATTGAAAACAGCCATAATTCATCAGTAATTAATTTATATTCAATACTATTTAACATTTGCTGTTGATTAACCATAAAAGAAGTTGAAAATAAAATCAACCTACTGGTCATTAAACCAAAAATAGTGCCTAAAGTTGATATAGTTAATCCTTCAAAAAAAACTAATTTAATTAATTGTAGTTTAGTAGCTCCATGTACTCTTATTAAAGCAAGTTCATAACGCCTATTTTTAAGTGAATTATACAAACTAAAAAATATACTTAATCCTGATACAATTATAATAATTAAAGCTATTAAATTTATAGTTTGCACCCCAAATCCAAGTAAATTAGTTAATCGATTTATTTCTAACACTGGCATGGCCGCTTGTAAATTTGTTGTTTCATTAACTTTTCTAGGCATTTGAATAAAAGCCACAGGACTTTTAAATCGAACTAACATAGAAGTAATCATAAATTTGTCCGAATTATAAATATCTTCATTATGATTTTCATCTGCGTGATGATGATCGTGATGATCATGATCTTCACATGTGTGATGTTCATGAGTATTGTGAACATCCCAAACACTTTTTGTGTCAGTAATTATTAACTTATCAATTGTAGTGTTAGATTGTTTTAAAATACCAACTACTTCATAATGATGATGGTCATGCACATGACCATCATCCCCAAATCCATGAGTCCCACAAAACATATCTCCAATGCTTAAATTAGTTATATCAGCAACAGCGCTTCCAAGAACAACCTGCATACTTTTATCCCATAAAACACCTTCAGATAAATCTGCGTCGTAAAGATCAATATACTCCTGGGTAGTCCCAACAATTCTAAATCCATTATAAGAATCTCCATAAGATAGAGGTATAGTTAGGTCAACAATAGAATTTTTCGTTAGCTTTTTAACCTCTTTATATGAAATATTTCCTGTGGGATTATCAATATGATAAATACTAGAAAGAATCAATTGTAAAGGACTACCTTTTGCACCAATCACCATATCAATTCCTCTAAGGTTATCTTGAAGTTGTTTGTCAATTTGATTATTCAATAATAATAGAAGAGATATTACGCCTACTCCAAATGTCATCAGTAATATACTTAATATAGTATTGAAAGGATTATAAATAATATTTCTCCAAGCTAATCTACTAATATTCATAATGTAATCGATTTATTAAATTGAGTCTTTATACGATTATCATGAGTAATGATAATTAATTTAGATTTATTTTTTTCAGCCTGTTCTTTAAGTAATTTTATAATTCTTTGACAATTAACATCATCTAAACTTGATGTTGGTTCATCAGCTAATATTAAATCTGGTTGTTTAATTACAGATAATGCGATTGAGGCTCTTTGCTGTTCTCCTTGACTTAAATCTTCTGGCATACTATCTAATTTATTACCTAGACCTAATTCATTCAAAAGTTGCGCAACACGTTTTTTATCCTGTATATTTTTTGATAAATATAGAGATAATAGTAGATTATCTAGCAAATTTAAATTTCGTACAAAATGTGGATTCTGGAAAATCATACCAATACGCCTGCCTCTAAATTGATCCATTTCTTTTGAAGATAATTTATTGTAATTAACACTATCTAAATGAATTTGACCTGATGTTGGCTTCAACAATCCTGCTAAAATTTGAATAAAAGTAGTCTTTCCTACTCCCGAATCACCTAAGACTAATAAACTATCTCCATTATTCAACTGAATATCAGGAAAGTTAAATTTAAAAAGCCCATCGTATGTAAAAATTACAGATTCTGTTTTTAACATATTTATATTAAATTATAGTACTATAAATTAGATTTTACAAAAAGTACAGAATTAAAGTTGATTTAATTTTCAATTTATTTAACAAAAATAAAAAAAAATAACGCAACCTAGTTGCGTTTGTCAAAAAAAAACTATTATTGCTGATTATTTAATATTAATAAATGTATAAGTTATCGTTACCTTTTGATACTATTGGAATGTTTGCAGGAATTTTATGCACTATTCATTGTATAGCAACACCGCTTTTATTTATTGCAAAGGCGTGTTCAACTACTTGTTGTAGTGACGCTCCTGTTTGGTGGATAATGATAGATTATTTATTTTTATTAATATCATTTATAGCTATATATTTTATAAGTAAATCTTTAACAATAAAATGGTTGAAAATTTCTTTTTGGATTTCGTGGATCATTTTATTGTTTACATTACTAGATCATTCATTTGGAATTTTTATTCTTCCTCAAAATTTTATTTATATACCTTCTAGTTTAATTATTTCATTACACTTTTACAATTTGAAATTCTGTAAATGTAAGACAGACACATGTTGTTTAGACACAAAATAAAACTTAAAAAATTTATTGTCTAATAACCTTAACGTAGTGAACTTGTAATTGATTTATTAATATTGAAATAAAGTAATGACCTTTAGGAAGATTATCATGTGGATTCCATGAAACAGAATATTTTCCAGGGTCTAATAATTTTTCAGAAAGAGTCGCTACTATCTCTCCATGAATATTAAATACAGAAATAATTACTTTTGATTTTGAAAATACTCCATAATTTATTTCAATATTATCAATAAATGGATTAGGATTAGCACTATAAATCATGCCTTTTTCAAGATAAATATTATTTGTGCCAACAGGAATTCCATTACCATTAATAATAATATCCCAAGTACCCTCCAGATCACCATTAATGTTTGTAACTAATGGAATAATTCGATGTGTAGCATCAAAAGAACCACTATTAACTGAGGCAGCAGCATCTGTAGGAATGTAAGGGTCTCCTTGAAAATAAAGTTGTGTAATTAAAGTACTGAAGCCTGGTGGAGTAATTTTAAAATGGATATGCGAAGGTCTATAATTAGATCCATTCAGGTATAATCCTGGTTTAATAGTTTCAAAAATATAAAACCCTTGACTATTTGATGTTGTTTTTCCTCTTAAATTATATCCAGTATTATCATAAAATCCAGCATCATTCGCATGCCAAATATCAATTTCTGTATTTGGAATAACCTCTGAACATTCAAGATTAAACACTTGGCCACTAATAATAATCCTTGTACCAAGTTCATTAAGATTGGCAAGTTGATTATTTATAATATTAGGAGCATTAGCAGTATAAAAAGGACCTTGTCCATAAGCGTCTTCAGTTGAATGATTGCAAACTACAACTGAATCCTTTTCAAAATTATCAGAGGTATTTTCTGCCTTAACTATGGTTGGTAAAATAGAAGCTGACAATAAAGACAAAGAGGTATTCTTTAAAAATTGTCTTCTTTTATTTTTTTCCATAATACAAAAGTATTAAATTATTCTGAGATATATTTTTTTTCTATTGTTCTCATAATTCTCTTTGGACATATAAGGTTCAATTGTTATTGTCTTAACTGTTGTTGATTGACCAAAAAGAAAAATTGGCATAAAAAATAGAATCATGTAAAGTTTTCTCATAATACAAATTTATAGAATCATAATTATTCTTTCTTAGTTAATTTATGAATCGATTCTTCTGATTTTAGCACAATTTTATCAATCTCTAAAGAATTAAAATCAATTTTTTTTCCAAAAATAATGTTACAATTATAAGGAAGTATTATACTGGTTCCTTTAGGCAAGGTTTTGTGTACTCCATCTAAATATACTGGAATTACATCTATTTCAGGATGCTTTTGAATAAGATATCCTATTCCTTTTTTAAAGTTTGACATAACTCCAGGTATACCTCTAGATCCCTCAGGATATAGTATAACTGACCTGCCTTTATTTAATAATTGACTTATCACTTCAATAGGATCTATGTCCTCATCCGAATTTGCTTTCTTTCGTGGTATTAACGTAGCATTAACTAAATATTTCATTAAAAACTTATTTAGTTTTGTGCCTCCAAAAAAATCTAAGGCTGCAATTGGATGTACTCTATGAATATATTTTGAAGGCATTGCACTCATAATAGCCATAGTATCCATATGACTATTATGATTTGCTATTAAAATAAATTGCTTTTTCTTTCTAAGTGATTTATGATTGTGATATTTTAAACCAATTATTATTTTATTGAAATTTCTCCAAAAAAAAGTATATATTAATATTAAAATTAATTTTTTCATTTAAGCAAGAAGTAAGAAATAAATTAAATGAAAAAATGGAGAAGAAGTAGTTGAAAGGCTATCAATTCTATCTAAATATCCTCCATGACCAGGTATTACATCACTCATATCTTTTACTCCAAAATCTCTTTTTACAGCCGATATAATTGCATCTCCCATGAAACCCAGAATCGCAATGCTCGCACTAATTAAAATCAGTGGCAATGTTTCTAATGGTGTAAGGAAACCCATAAAATATCCAATTATCATACTACAAATAACTCCTCCAATAAAACCTTCCCAAGTTTTATTAGGACTTACATTAGGCAATATTTTATGTTTACCAAAAATTTTCCCGCAGATAAACTGCATTATATCATTTGCCTCAGTTATAAAAATAAGAAATAACAATAGAGCTTTACCTGAAATATCTCCGGTATTCATCTCTGGAAAACTAATTAAAAGACCTAAATGGCTTATTCCAAACACACCAAGCATTAGAGAAGTTGGTAAAATACACATAGAACGAATAATATCATTTGTATCTCCAGATAATACTAAAAGAAAAGGAATAATGATAAATAAAAATACTGGAATAAATATCAAAAACATAGTATACCATCCTTGAAAAGCAAAGTAATATTGAAAAGGAATAGATAAATAACAAGCCAATAAAACAGTTCTGTCAGAATTTCTTAATTTTAAAAGAGTATAAACTTCTCTCAAAGTAAAAAAGGAAAGAAATGCTAATCCTATATAAGTAACAACAGGATGAACTATAGAAGCAAAAAGAAAAATAAAACACATCCCCCACCAGGATTTTGTCCTCAACATCATTTCATCAACTAAATTTGAAGGTTTAACTTTTTTCCAGATTTGAAAAGTAAGTGTTGCTGTTATTAATATTATTAAGATTATAGCAATAACCCATTGTATTTCAGCATTTAAATCAATAAAATCAAATATTTTTTTCATTACGAATAGATTTATTAAGTCTCACAAATGAACTTATAGTTAGTAGAATAGAAGCAGTGATAAATATATAATTCAAGTACGGACCTAATGGAACATCAAAGTAAAACAACAAACAAATCACTCCAATTAAAAATGCACGGTCACTTTTACCCATGGGACCATCGTACCTTCTTTTTCCAGATATTACTTTAGATAGTATACCACAAAACTCATTAACTAACGACAAAATAATAAAAAGTATAGACAACTCAATCCTTAAATCTGAAAGTAGAATGAGGGGAAAATAAATTGCGGCATCAGAAAGTACATCCCCTATCTCATTTAAAACCTCTCCTAACTTGGATTGTAAATGATAGGTTGAAGCCATCATACCGTCTAAGGCATTTAACATCATCCTAAATATTAATCCCAAAGCGACAATTAAATAAAACGAATTGTTATTCGCTACGTTCCAAAAGAAATAGGACAATAAAAATGAAAATAAAACAGAAAAAATAGTTATTGAATTTGGGGTAACTCCTATTTTTCTAAGTAATTTAAGAATAGGCCTTAATAGCTGTTGAAACTTTGGTTTTATTTTATAAATTGAAATCATTCTTCTTTAATTTTTGAAATGGATCCCATTCATAGGGAATTCTTCTAGCATTCTGTGTGAAAACTCCATTATTTAAAAAATACAATATTTCTTCTCCAATTATATCAAATCTCACATACATTTGATCGTGATCTAAAAATGTGTGAAACCAATCATCTAAGTTTGGTTCTATTGATTTTGCATTATAATTATATTCACCATAACTATCAGCCGTTTTCTTATAAAACCTCATCAATTTGGTAGCCTTGTTTTCAATAATTACTCCAACGGACAGTCCTTTATCCTCTGAAAGTCCTCTCTTTTCTTTTATGCTAAAATCCTTTAACACCTTTCCATAAATAAGTTTTGATATAAATGGAAGCTTCTTAACTGCAGTTTGTGGTGCTCTTTCTTGGGTAGGACTCCTATCATAAATAATTGTACTTATATTTCCTTTACCATTCTCTTCAATATATTTATTCAAAACATACCCACCAATAATATAACAAAGAAACTTAACTTCTTTATAATTATTTAACTGTTGATTTTCATAGAATATGGAAAAAGTTTTAATAGACTTATTAATAGATTCTCTTTCAATATATTCTGGAATAAATAAATCATATCCTTTATTTTCAAAGAATTTTTTTTGTTTCTTTCTATTTTTCTTTGAATCTCCAAAACCATTTAAGATTACTAAAGCAATCTTCTCCGATTTCTCCCTTGAATCATTTACAAGAAACACATCTTGAGAAAAAGATGAGATTGTAAATAAAACAATAAAAACAGAACTTAATAATTTTTTCATAAAACAAAATTAAATTAGTAAAATTTAATTGCTATGCCTAGCATAATAAATCACTAACTAAATTAGGTACAGCAATACTGGCTTTCTGTTTAATAATTTCTACTCCTTTATGAAATTCAGCATTTGGATCTATTATTATGATTCTCTTAGCCCTTTTAGCATAATTCAACAATGAAGCAGCCGGATAAACATTTAAAGAAGTACCGATAATAATAAAAATATCTGAAAGTAATACAAGATTTATTGCTTCATCCATTTTCGGAACGGACTCTCCAAACCAAACAACATTAGGTCTTAACTGAGATCCATTTGGACAAAGATCACCTAGATTAAGATCAGCACCTTCAATAGAATATATTGAATTATCTAAAATACTTTTACTTTCTCTTAATTTTCCATGTAAATGTAAAACATTCTCAGTTCCACTTCTTTCATGAAGATCATCTATATTCTGGGTAATTACAGATAAATTGTATTTATCTTGAAGTTTATTTAATGAATAATGAGCAGAATTAGGATTAGTTTTAAGGAGTTGTCTCCTTCTAAGATTATAGAAATCTAATACTAATTTTGGATTACTTTTAAAAGCCTCTAGAGTAGCAACTTCTTCAATTTTATATTTGTCCCACAGTCCACCTGAATCTCTAAAAGTACTTAAGCCACTTTCAGCGCTAATACCAGCTCCAGTAAATACAACTATATTTTTCATCAATCAAATTTAAGAAAATTCTTATAATCTAATAGTTGTATTGTAAAGTTATAAAGTAGTTTATTGGAGGAGAAGGTATAATTCCAGGGCCTGGATATCCTGTAGCTCTTCTTGTAAAATATTGATTGTTGAGGAGATTATTTATTCCATATTCAAATATATATTTTGAAAAACTATATCTCAAATTGAAATCTAAAATAGAATAAGATGGAATTTTTCCAATTACACCACCAAGATTTGATTCTATTGCATTTGTAGCATCAGTAAATTGATCTGACAAGTAGGTAAACTGAATATTTGAAGAAAGATTTTTATATCCAACAATTAATCCAGTTTTTATATTTGTAGAGGGAACAAACTCAACCTTGTTTCCTATTATTGATTTTTCTTCTGAACTAGTATATCTAGAACTTATAAATGATGAATTTATATAATAATTTAATTTATAGCTTTCTTTTAAAAAAGATTTGAGATTAAAATTAATCAAAGATTCGACGCCATATATCATAGCATTACCAACATTATCTCGGACGCTTTTAACATTTCCGTCAGTTGTTATCCTTTGAACAAAGCCTATTCTATCATTATACCTTAAAAGAAAAGATGTAATATCAAAAGAAATAGTTTTATTGTATTTACCTCTGAATCCCAAATCAAAAGTCTGTCCATATTCATCTGAAATATTAGGATCAATCATAAACGCTGGATTTACAACACTTATATCTGAAAAAGTAACAGATCTATAATTTTGAGAAAGATTAGAATACAATTCATTATCTTTAATTTTGTACACAAGCCCAACACCTGATAAAAGGAAACTTCTCTTGTTATATTTGTTCTCGTATATAGTTGTATCTTTAATGGGATTTGCAGCGGCATCTAAATTTATCTCTTTGTAGTATCCTTCTCCTTTAGTATTAATAAACTCAAATCGAAATCCAGGAGTTATTGAAAAATTATCAGATAAATAAAAAATATTTTCTCCAAAAACGGAAATATTAAAATTTGGATGAATATAACTTGACTGGTTATTATAATAAGGAAATTCCTCATTATAAAAATTGAAATCTGCATCGAAATTGTTTGATCCAGGCCCTTGACTATTAGAGTTATTAGATTTGTATAATTTTGTTCCTATTAATGAAACACATTTGATTTCTTTGATATTTGATTTATGAATTAATTTGTATTCGTATCCAAAATTTTTAAATATACCTTTAATTAAATCTCTTTCTAAAAATGGATCTATCTGATCAACTCTATTTGTTCTGAATCCCAATGCATTTCGTTTTGCATTTAAACCAAACAATGATAAAGTATAATTAGTATTTTTAGAAATTTGATGAGAAATTTTTGTATTATATAAAAACCAATTTACATAAAACCAATTTCTCGACCTATTACTTTGAAACGGATTTTCTAAAAACATATCATCTGTGATTCCTCCCGCTTGTTGTGCTAGATACTCTAAAAATGTTATATCAGTTGAAACTATAATTTTTTTACTTACTTTCCATTTTAGATTAGAGAAGAAATTTTTAGAGTTAAATTCAGAAAAATCTCTAAATCCATTCCCTCTTTTAATATTTACAAAAGAATAAAATGCAAAATTCTTTTTAGAGGCAGAAACTGAACTAAAATTAGTAAATAATTGATTACTTCCAACAGTATTTCTTGTTTCAAACTTAAAAGGAGAATTTAGTTCAGCTCCCTTTAATTTAAAGTTTATTAGCCCTCCAAACTGTGTGCCATATTGTAAAGAAGCCGCCCCCCTAACTACCTCTATTCGTTCAATAGCTTCTGCTGGAGGAGTGTAATAGCTCTCTGGATACCCCAAAACATCAGCGCTGATATCATAACCATTTTGCCTTGTGATGAAATTCGATGTCCTATTTGGATCAAGCCCCCTTCCACCTACATTTAATTGTAGTCCAGCGTCATCATTTTGATATATGTTTAAACCAGATACTTGACTGAATATCTGTCTGCTTGTGTTTAAAGACAAGCTTGAATATAATTCATCTAACAAAATTACTTCTGATTTCTTGCCAGCAAATATTGAAGTTTCCTCTACGTCTTTTAATTTAATTATACTATAAAGCTCTTTTCTTTTACCTTTTATCTCTATTTGATTTAATTCAACGGAAAGTGGTTTAAGCTCAATTCTTATTTTATTATCACTATCTGATAAAATTTCAGTTTGAGAGAAGTATTCTTCAGCATGAACTGTAATACAAATCTTGTTATTAATTGAGTTAAAACTAAATTCTCCTTTACTATTTGTTTTATCAAGAATCTTATCATCTTCATCTATAATCTCAATATTAGATAGTGGTAACTTAGTATCTTTATTTATAATTTTACCAGAAAATGTAAAGTTTTGAGATAAAAGAAAACTTGATTTGATTAAACAAATTAATAAAAAAACATGCTTATAACTCACTATTTGTGGATTTAATCACCATCTGCGTCAACATAATCAACTTTAATTTTCAAAGCTTGTAACATCTGAATTTTCATCAAAGGGACTGCTTCTTGAATAGCATCAAAAGTAGCTAACATTTTCATATTGTCCGACTGAATCTGATTCACGAAATTATTCTCTAGCATTTCCAATTGTTGTTTTGAATTTTCAAATTTTGAGATAATATCATCAGTCAATACAGAGTTTGTAACATCTAAAAAATCAAGATAAGTCACAAGTGAACTTCCTGTTTGTGAGGAGGAAAATGATTCACCAGTAAAAAACTTACGAGAAGATTCTAATGAATGTAGAGCTAAAGTTTTAGAAAAATATTGACTATAATATCCTTCAACATTTTGAGGTAAACTAGAGCTGGTAGAATATACTCCAGCTGGTATTCCTATTTTGTTTGCTCTAAATCCTTTTTCATAATAGTAGATAAAATCATTAGTTAACATATTCAAACTAGATGTCGCTGTATTTCCGTTACTATTAATGAAACTTAATTTTTCATCGTTCCAATAATTTAAGACTGATTGAGTATTGATAACTAACTCATCAATCAAAGCTTTTGAATATTCTAAATATAAATTATCTGTATTATATAAGTTCAAAATATTTGATGTGTCAGAGTCAATACCATATAACATATAATCTAATGCGGGAAATCCTTGAGAAGAGTAATTTAGATAATTATCTGCAGAAAAATCATACATTTGGTTTTGTATGTTCATATCAATCATTGTAGTGTTACATGGGTACGTATTAGATCTTAAATTATAAGATATCTGCTCAGCTTTACCTAGATTATATAATTCTACATATTGCCATGCGACATATGATTTTCTCCATTC
>CEUV01146617.1_pt1 | contig 17665 bp, 22 predicted proteins | sample 356401 | NCBI WGS metagenome assembly CEUV01 (sample SAMEA2622710, study PRJEB7988) | marine metagenome | isolation source: saline water (ENVO:00002010), including
CCATTGTAGGATTTTTCATATAAGCTTGAGATGCAGCAGCCAAAAACTGGACAATATCATTTGGATTTGCCTGTACTCCTTCTGCAGCCACTTGAGATTGAATAGCCTTAGCGAAATCTAAAATGGGTTGCATAGGTGCAACTTCTGTTTGGTGCTTATAATTAAGGTCTTTATAACGATTATAAGTATCCTTAATTTGTTTATCCGATAGAGTTCTTTTGTCACCTTCGCCAAACATTACATTAATGAATGACTCTTCTTGTGCCATATCACCTTCTGTCTTAGGAGATACTGCTTCAGCAGCTTGCTCTTGAGCAGTTGGTTTTTCTACTGGATTTTCTTTTACAGCTTGTTGAGAGTTATCTTTCCCTGCAACATTAGGATCGCCTGCAGCTTCCTGTACTTGCTGTATTCCTTCTGCAACTTGGCGATTAACATCTCCCAGCTTTTCTGCTGCAAGATTATCTACCATTTGCTTGTCTTGTTCGTTGATTGGTGTTTGTGCCATAATGTTTATCCTTTCCTAGCCGTAGCGTGGTTACTTGGAAGCCGTAGCGTCCTGGTTTATTTTATCCTCCGCCTCTAATGTCTGCATCATTAGATCATTTTCTAGTTTCACCTCTAGAACCGAAGGCATTTCAATTAGCTTCTTAGATGCCCATAAAGCACCTCTTCGCCAATTTAATTCATCTACTGAAGTTTTAGGATCAGAAGATAAATTATATGCTGCTGTGAGAATTTCTTCTTTCATTATTTCTTGAAGAAATTTCCAAGCATCATCTTTTTTCAACCTTTTAATAAGGGCGAGTTTCTCTTTTGTTTCTCTTATTTTGCTAGCCATTCGTCTGCAGCTTCTTGTATTCCCTCATTATCATTGAATTCTTTAATTAAATCATATCCCCAAGTTTTGTATTGTGCAACTTTTTCATCATCTAAAAAAGTAGATAGTGGACCAAAAGCAACATAAGAAGCTAAAGCTGCTACTTCTTTTAAGTCTTTTACTTCAGTAACAACTATTTCTTCTTCTTGATCTGGAAACTTTTTCTTTCCATTAGCATTTACAAAGAAGTAAGAATTGTTTTTCAATGGAATACCACCTGACCACTCCCAATCAAAGTCAACTTGCCATTTGTGGTTATCTTCAAATGACATTTTGTAGAGAGTTAATTTTTTATCTTTGTTATTTTCGTAAAACATATTAACCTCCTATTAATGTTTTTCTTCGTAGTGTCCAGTGAGTATTAGTGTCTGATAATCCGTGAGAGTAGGCACCATTGTAACCTTGTCCCCAAATTGTTCCGTCCATCATTAAACACATATATCCAGTTTCCCAAGTACTTGATTGTCCATATCCGTGAGAAGAGATATCTCTAACTTTACCTTGATAACCCCAAGGCATTGGAATTGGATTCCAAGAACTATGTGTTAATCCAGTACCGACACCATACAAAGCTTTAGAAGCATAGTTAGCACCACAAGCATATATGGTTCCGTTAACTTTATTCTTCCAATCTTCTTCGTTATCGTGTGCAATTAACCAAGGAGTCATATAATAGTAAGATGTACTTGTTACTGAAAAACAATCTATAACTTTTGACACCCATTTAACTGAACTATTTTTAACTGGTACATTCTGTGATCCAGAAGTTGTTCCAGTTCCTGTAGCTCCGTTGTTATTTGGACCCCACATATAGAAGTCGCCGTTATCTGTTGTTGCGTAACAAGAGCCTTGAGTAAAGTGACAAGAGAAAACATCTAAAACTTTTAGTCCAGCAGTAGCAGTATTAAATGTACTTACTAGAGTCATTGATGTTTTGTTACCAGAAGCATTGTTATCTCCTGCTTGTCCAGTGTTGTTATAACCACCATAGTACAAAGCACCATCTTCGTTAATTAGATGAATACCTCCGCCAGATCCAGCTCCAGATGCGTGCATCTTAACAATCTTTTTACCTGATCCTGCTTCTAATACATTTGGTGATCCCATTCCTACATTGTTTGTAGTTCCGTTAGCACACTGGTTGCCACCATTATAACCCCAAGCATATGCTTTGTATCCGTCTGCTGCATCTGTTAATGCGTAACAAGTAGGATATCCTGCATCTATAACTTGAATTGCAGTTACATTTTTACCTGATAGACCTGTTATTTCTACTGGTATAGTTTTGTTAGTTGTGTTTGAACTATCTAATTGATTATGTCCATTATATCCCCAACCCCAAACTTTTCCATTTTCGTCTAGAGCCAACATAGTAATGTTGTTACTTCCAGATCCTGGTCCTGCTATATATCTAATTTTACCAGCAGCTCCTGGGAATTGAACTGGAACACATCTGTATTCAGATGTTGTATGACCAACACCAAGTTGACCTACATTGTTGTATCCTCCAGCCCAAACTTTACCAGTGTCTGTAAGAAAGTATGTAGAGTCGTATGTTCTTAATGTTTGTATACAATTACCATTCTGTGTATTTTTATTAAAGTTGTCATAACCTTTGGACTGATCTCTATAGTGTCCTGGCATATTAATAACTTTATTTGAGTTACTTGGGTCCATTTGTGAATAGTTAGTAGAACTACCCCAGATTACTGGACTTTTCCAAGAACCATCTGCAAACTCAGCTACGCAACCACCACCTCGGTAAGTACCACCTTGAGGATGGGGATCATTTATAAGAAAGATACCTTTGTTTGCGTGTAAAGGAAAGTTTGTACTATCTGTTACTTCACTAACAAGAGAAAAATCGTTTCTTACTTTTCCGTTGTTTTCAGTTCCAGGATATCCTGGTGCATCTGGATCTGCTACTCTACAAGTAACATCGTTTTCTAAACGATAAGCTCGTCCTGCCATATTACCAACCATACCCCATTTAGGTATGTTGCTATTTCCATCAACAGTAAGAGCAGTGCCGTGTGATCCAAGAGGAAGCCTCGCCTCTCCAGTGGCAGTAGTAACATCAAATTGTGTATCTCCACCCATACCAGTATGAGAGCTGCAATATGGATAGATTGAAACTGCAGTTACATTAGATGGAACTGCAATAGTTACCACGGCACCACTTTGTCCTTGTGTACCTGTGTAGGTAATATCGTTAGTACTGTCAGTGGGTGCGAAGTCTAAAAGTTCTGTTCCTGATGCGTGTGTACCATTTTTTGTAGTAGAAAATCTTAAAGGATGTCCTGTAGTTGTAGTATCAGAAACATCAAAGACATAAGTTTTTCCTGGGTACAATTTCATATTACCATCAAAATGGTAATTATCATCGTTAGGGAATTTAAATTGGTATCTGTTTGCTCCGCCATATGAAGCTACTTTAACTCCAACATTAAATGTTGTTCCTGCTGGTGCACCTTGTCGGTAAATCATATCACCACCAGTAGTAGTAACCGTTGTTAGTGCAGCTGTGATTGCTTCTACATCTACAACAAACTGAACTTTGTTTGTTCCACTTGCAACATAATCACCATACACCCAACCAGTTTTTCCTGGAAGTATTTTAGCTTTGTTAGCGTTGTTAGTTTCACCAGAATATTGGACGAAAACATTCTTGGTAGTTTCGTTTTTAATGACGACAGTAAATGCTCTATTAGGAACAACCACAGTAAGTTCACTTTGGCTAGGAGTGGAAGCCTGAGTTAACTTGATAAGTGGTTTTGAAATGTCGTCTACGCCTAGTGTCCATACACCATTCGTTGATGTTGAATAATCAAAAACTTTTGCTGGTTCGTTTGCTTCATCAAATAGTTGAAGTAGTGCGTCTGCACCTGTTAATGCTTCTACCGATTTTGCTAGGTAGACCATATCGTTGGCATTAGATCCTGCAATCGTGCCTGTGCTAGTATTAGCTATATCTTTTGAACGCGATTTTATAGCTTCTACTAATTCTTTTAATGTGTTCATCGCCATATTATGTCACTCCTTATATATATTATACTACACCTAATTGTAATAAAACTTCGTCCTCTAGTCGTTTTAAACGAGGTGCAGTGTTTGCATTAAAGCTTTGTATTTCTGACAAAACTTGTGACCCATCAAATACCACATTAAACTTGGTTGTGTCTACCTGTGTACCAGTAGAAGTATGGGCTGTATGACAGACAAAGTACTTAGTTCCATCCTCAACCATATCTAATCTGGAGTATGCTGTACTAGCTTGGTGTGCCCCTCTTTGCCTGAAAATAGTGGCATTTAGGTCTGACCAACCAGCATTTGCATTGGTATATGTACCAAATCTTGATTGTAGTGTATTGTTAGAGTCGTTAGGTTTTAGCCTAAATTGGATCGCCGTAGAGATTACAGCACCTGTAGTATTGTCAAATAGAGTTCCTAATACATTAGGAAGGGTCTTTACATTACTACCAGTCCCTAATTCACAAGCTTCTAAATATGTATCTAAATTATGAACACCTGTTTTTTCGGACCTAAATTGTATCTGTTCCGACTTGGGGGTTGTAGGTACTGTTGTCATTCTATGTTGTTCTCCTCAAGAAAGTTTATTATTTTAGCTCTAGTCAGGGTAAATTTATCATCTTCCTTGTATCTTGCTTCAAGTTTATCAATTCTCTTCCTATTGTCGTCCACTTCGTTTTGATTATTACAAACCATATTTTTACTATTAGCTTTTGAATATAAATCAATTAATTCAAGTTTTATATTATCTCTTAATAAATTAACTTGTTCTTTAATAGCTAGGTCAATGTATTTTTTATCTAATTGACTTAGACCTGTATTTTTTTCTACTTCTTCTTTTTTCATATTAATTACCTTGTTGCGGTTCTAAATTACCTGCATCTATATTTCTTAATAACTCTTCAACAGGCACAGTTTGTTGTTGCCCTTGTTGTGTAGAGTTGCCTCTTTGTTTTTCCATCATACTCATTTGTTGTGATGGTGTCATACCCATTTGCTTCTCTGCATCAGATATTTTAAATTGATCTAAATCAGAAACTCCCATAGCTCTAATTGCTTCTTCAACAATTTTACCAGATTTGTATTCCATATTTAACCCAGTTTGATTTATCATTTGTAACATATTCATCCAAGTTTCTGCATTTCTTGTTGGTTCAATTGGTAGTGTTCCATCTATAACTAAGTAATCAACATTACCTTGTAATGACTGAACATCAAAGTCTACATAACCACCTTCTGCTTGTGCACTTAATTCACCTGGCATTGATTCTGCGTCCATTCTTAATGAGCCTTCAAGAAACAAAGCATCTTGTAAATTTTGTGTCATCATTCTTACCATTGGTCTTACGGTTGTAGCTGACATAATTCTAGCTAACACACCTAATCTTTGAGAACCTAATTGTGTAAGTCTTGCAATCTCTGTTGCAGTTCTAATACCATCTGCTGTTGGTACACCTTGTTGTGCATCTGATGCAGCTGAAACTCTTTGTTTTAAATCTGACATAGCTGCTATATCATTCCAATGTCCTTTAGTTACATCTGGAACCGTAGCTATAAAGACACCATCACCTGGTTTAGCACCTGGCATAGTTCTTACTACACCCCAAGGATTTCTATCAATTAGGTCGGGTATAGAAACTTGTGTTGGGTCTACAAACATTAAATTATTTAATGCTGCCTGAACATTATCAATACGAGAACGCAATAACCAAGTTGATACTTCGTGTAATGGTAATAATAAATCATATAAAGATTGACTAAATGTTTTATGTGTATCTTGAAACAATCCACCTATTACTACTGGGAACTGCTGACCATAAGGATTTAATTGACATCTAATTATAGCTTCTTCATCTACTACTGTTATACACATCCATAGTTGCTCTATAGACGGAACACCTACTTCATAACCTTGTAAACGAACCCACATCTCATCAACAATTCTTGCATTGTCTAATGTAAAGTGATGTCCATTTTCACTACCGATTGGTTCTTCTGGATTTATTGATAATCCTCTACCTTCTTCTTTAAAAAATTTATGTGCATCCCAAGAAGTTTTTCTACCACCTTTTTTTCGTAGACCTGGATATTTATTTAACTTTGGATACATACCACTTGATACCAAGGCGTTTGTTGAAACGAAGTCACTAAAAATAATAAACTGCATTCTATCCCATTCACCCCAATTTACTCTTGGGTCTGGGAAACAACGCCTAGGATCAAAATTAACAATATGATTGGTATTCTTTTTAGCATCCCAAATAATTTTAGTTGGGGCAAACCCATACCTGATACTGTCAAGTAACATTTGAGCCAGTCTTGCCTCTCCCGCCGTTCTCCTCATATGTTGGTGCAATAATCTTTCTAAGATTAAAGCTGACCTTCTGGACTTCCTGTTCATACCTTCTAGTTGAAACATAGGATTACGCCCAGCTAGTGCTGCCATCATATAAGTTAACACAGTGTCTGCGATGGCTCTGGTGTCGGCAACTACAGCCTTCTCTCTAAACTTAGTAGAGTTTGCAGGAGTCCAAACATCGTGTGCTCTGTCCGCATCACGCCAATGATCGTATCTTCTAGATATCCTTTCAAAGGACATTTTTGAAGCCGCACGAATATAATCAATAAGCTTTGCTTCTTGCTCTTCGGTTAAATCATCAGAGATATCTTCGTATTGAGATAGCTTCTCCATATGAGGTGCTAAATCTACGATGATATCATTTGGATCAGTTGTTTGGTTTCTATAGTTCATAGTTCCTTATATCCTACATATATTATTTTATCGTCCTATAACTCACCCCAACCAGCAAACCTTTTATCTTTTGATTGAGTCAGTTTTTCTTTCCATTCTCTTGGTTGGTACTGAGCATCAAGACTTGCATTTAAAGATGTGGACATTTCTATTGGCACATTAAGTGCATTAGTATTAAATCCTGACATTTTACTTAAAACATCTAGACCCAGAGATAGAGCATCTATTTGGTCATCATTCTTACCATTAGGAAAAGATTGTGCTTCTTCCATAAAATCATCTACCCAATTAGCAGTTTTATTTAAAAAAACTCTACCTCCTTCTATCATAGGTGTAACTGCATTTAATCTAGCAACTTTATCTTGCACTACTTTAAATGGTAGCACAGATACACCTGATTGATTTTTTAATTCTTGTATTAGTGATTGACCACTAGCTTTATCCTCAATGTAAAAACCTCTTAATCCTTTACCTCTCCATTTTGTATTAAGTTGTATACAAGCTCTTTTTAGTTCTGGAAAATCCCATTTGTTTCTTATGATATCTATAATATATAAATCACCATTTTTATCTGCACCCATAACCATAAGCACAGAAAAATCTGATTGTTCTGTTTTCTTGAAAGCTGTATCTGCAGCTATTATAATTGATTGATACTCTACATCTTTTGGTTCGTAATATTTCCACCAACCTGACTTAATAAGATTACCGCCAACGATGTATGGTGTTTGTTGGTATAATGATGCAAATTCACGAGGATCTAATTTTTTTCTTTTATATAATTCTTCTAATGGGAATCTTTCTTCCCACAAAGCTTCTTCAGTATCTTCTTTATAATATCGTTTCCCAGGAGCAACAGTACTTAACTTACCGCTTGGTATGTGTCTTGGGTCGTCAGGAGGTAGGTCTGTTACTGATTTTTTTTCTCCAGCAATTATTTTGATAGCAGGAAAGTTTATATGTTCCCATTCTCCTGCTTTCCAATCTGGTGTTTCCATAAGTCTACCAGCTACATCATCTGGGTGCCATCTTGTTAATATAACTATTTCTATTGGCTTTGTACCATCTGGTTCTGGTTGTTTACGAGTTGTTAGTGCTGAAATATAATATGACCAAGTTTTATTTCTTTGTGTTATTGAATCTGCTTCTTCTCTAGCTTTTACAGGGTCATCAAGTATTAATAATGTTGATGCACGACCAGTAGTTGATCCACCTATACCTGTTGCAAAGTAAGTGCCATTTAAAGAAGTTCTCCAATCATCTACCGCTCTGCTTTCTTCCGACATTTTAAAGTCTTGGAATGCTTGCGTAATACGCGGTTCGCGTGCCAGATCGCGTACTTGACGCCCAAATGTCTTTGCCAAATCCTGATTGTACGAAGTGGATAAGACATTACGATTTGGTTTACGACCGAGGTAATATACTGGGAAATGTACCGTTGCCAAAAAGCTTTTAGCGTGTCTAGGCGGCATCGTGATAAGAAGTTTTGTTTTTCCGAGGGTTCCTTTTTCAAGTGCATCAAGTTTCTCCATTAGTTCAAATTGAAAATCAGCAAACTCAAGGTCTGGATTCATCATCCTTACAAACTCTGTAAAGCTAGACTGAGCTTTCTTTAGCTGTAAAAGTCGTCTAGCAGCCTCTACTTGGCTGACTGTCATTATCCCTACCTCTTTTTCTTTTTTGCAAAAGTTCTTACATTTGTTGGTTTTGGACCCTTGTTACCTGCTGCTCTTTTTCTTCTGACTGCTGAAGCTTTTTGTGATGATGACATTGATCTAGCTTTAGATAGTGGGACACACTTTGGATACTTACGACCATCACCTTTTTTTCGCCCACAAGGTTGGTATTTACCATTCTTTTTGGGTGCACCTATGTCTACCCATTTTTCTTTAACCCATTTTCTTAGACTCATTTTGGACTTGCCTGAGTAGAAGGTTTAGTATCTTTCTTTGAAATTACAGGAATCTTTTTACCTCCACTACAACCACTAACCATTGGTTTATACTTGGTCATTTCTTTCTCCTCTTTTTAGATTTCTTTTTACCACCTGGTTTTATTTTACCAGAACAAACAGCTGATGCGTACATATTAGCATAAGCCGAAGGGTACACCTTAAATTTTCGCTTTGCTGCTGATTTACCTCTTGCACATAATTTTGCCATTAAGTCCCCACTTTCTTTTGGGCTTTTTTGTGTGCCATAGTAAATGACGAGCCGCCACGCATTTCTTTAATCATCATTTTGATATGTCTATCTGAATGATGTGCTGAATGTTTTTTTAAAGTAGCTTTTTGTCTAGCTGTTAATGGTTTCATTTTAGCCATAGTTTCTCCTTTACCAAGCCTTACACGACCAGTAACGAGCTTTGGTCTTAGGTCCAGGATTTGAGCAGTTATGTCTTGCTCTAAAGCTCTTACGGCGTGCAGGTATGTTCTTTTTTATTTTCATATTTGGATCCCCGAACCGAACTATCTTAATTCTAGCACCATCAGATACACATACTGCTGATTTTTTCTTACCACCTGGTGTACGAAATGGTTTATTTAAACTTTTACCTTTACAAGGACCACTAGCTTTTCTTTTTGCCACTATCTATCTCCTGTTTAATTACTTCTTTATGTTCTACCACAGAATCATCTAGTTCGTCTGCCCTTGCTGCTATTTGTTCAAGTTCTTGTATAGACAACTGGTCTACCTTTTTGTGCTCTACAGAATGTTCGTTAAAACTGTGGTGTAAATCTGGCATAACTTTGTTCAACATAACGCTGAATAATCTAACCTGTTGATTAGACCAGTTCTTATCACCTTTTAATACTTCTCTAACTTTGGGAATATTGTTTCTAACTACATCAAGCACAGATCTACGAACTCTATCTACTTCAATAGGAGTTACTGGCGGTAGACTACCTGTTGATTTTATTGGATTTGGATTCTTTCTTACATTCGGCATATCTTATTTTAACCCTAGTTTCAAAAATTGCTACAAAATATATTTATGGTGGGGATGACACACGCGTGACGCAACGGCGGGTACTACCCCAACCCCCCCATACCGACAAACTGACACAACTTCGTTGCAGAACCCTACAAAACCCTACGAAAATCTACGATTTTCTACTCCTATCCAAGGAAATTTCTACGAAATTTCTAGGGTTGTTTTCAAAGCTACGCTTTGGTCGGCTAAATATAGGTCTTACGACCTATATCTCAATCATATCAAGCCTTTAGGCTTGGTGTCGTACTCGGTTTACTATCCCCTAAAAGGGGAAGGGGTATTATATAGGTCGGAATTTCCAATCGGATTTTCCAAGTTCATATACACAACTAAAAAAGGAGGTTAACTATGGACACAACATTAAGTAAAAACGCTTATGGCGAAGCCATTACCAAAGCAACAACGATAGCACAGGCACAGCCTGCGTACGATATCGTGGTCGGGCGAATGGAGAAAAACCTATCGGGCGACAAGGGGTGGAAGGTTGGTAACAACCTTTCGTTCGTGGAGAAATATGCGAAGCATATCACTTCACTCGGTGGCGTAGTTCCTACGGAACTGATTGCCAAGGCGAAGTCGTATGTGGAGGCGAGGAAGTCGGTTGCGAAACCTTCGGTTTCTGCCGAGTTCACATTCCTACCACCAGCGATTGCTAAAAGCAATCTCTCTCGTGAGGAGAAAGCGAAGCTTAACACTTTCTTCAAGGCTCAGAAGTAGCCACACGCTCGCAAACCTAGACCCAGAGTGGATTTGTTCTGCTCTGGGTTTTTTTTATGTCTGCATCTTGTGAGTGTAGACAACAACAACAACAACACAAACACAACAGAATTTCAGAATTGTTAGCGTAGTTGTAGCAGGTTGACACCCTAGCTGTGATTGTTTCAATCCTGCCAATGCTGTCAGATAAAATCTGTTCTGCTACCTGCTCACGCAACAATCTTACCATCAGGCATACGCCTCTTAAATGGTGGCTCGCAGATGGTTCGTAGGCTAATGACAGATGCCTCTGTCAAGAAGGTTGGTGCAACGAGGAGTAGGCACACTGCCGCTAGTCGGTACACATTAACGAAACTCGTTGTACCAATCACTCACCAACAAAGGAGAGGGTTATGTGTGAACCACAAACACGACAAGAGAAAATTGCTGAAGCGAAGCAATACTACACAGAATCCACATTCGCTTGCTTGAATACTATCAAGCACAAGGATTCTACCAAGGATATGATTGTTGATGCTCGTAAGCGTCTACGAACATATCAGCTATACACAAGGGCAATCAAATACTACGAAACAACTGGCTGTTCGTTCAAAGAAGCCAAGGCTTTCATAGGTATTTCAGACTGACCTTGTCTATCTGTATCACATATGATACACTAACACTAAAAAAAGGAGGTCTGTATGAAGAAAACAATCTTCACTGACAACAATGGTAAGCCAACAATGTATGTAGACGAGTCAGGCGATATGCAAACAATCAAGGTTATACCAAACACAACCCAAGTAAAAGACAATACACGCAAATATGTAATCAGTCCATTTTGGGATTTAGTTCTCGGAATGATTCTGTGTGCTTGTATTGGTGGTATCTTCGCAGTTGTTATCCTTGAATGGTTAGCAGGCTGTGGCGAGGTCACTTACTTTGCAGACGGAACTTGGAGAACCAACGAATGTCTGTTCCAAAACAACAACATTGAAACTGGTACTTGGAAATAATAACCCACAACAAAGGAGTAAATATGGGTATTGTAGAATGGGCTATTGTCCAATTCATTATCACTGGGTTCGTAATACTATTATGATAAGCGATAATGATAAAAAACTATGGGCTTGGTACACACAAGATGTCAAGCCCCTTCACCCTAACAATAACACTAACGGAGAAACATATGACACAACAAGAGTTCAAACCCAAAGCTATGAGCGAATGGGAGAGGATAGACTTGCAAAGGAAGGTAGAGAAACAGAAATCAGTGGAAGGTTTCAAACAAAAGCTTTCGCAGTTCTGTCAAAACTACTGCGTGAATAACATACGAGTAGAGTTCTATGGCTCTGGTGATGATGGGTCTATTGAGAGTTGCGAAGTTCAATTTGACAAAGACATCACTACGAAATACTCGGCGAAAGAAACCATTGAGTTTCAAGAGCAAGCTATCAAACATCTAGCAAATCGTGAACACGACAAGAAAACAATACCACCAACAACAAAGTTTGATTGGAATAACATAACTGGTGTTGTTAGAGATTACGATTGGGCTAAAAAACGCAAGCTTACTGATGATGAAAAAGACCTGCACTACGCTGTCTACAATATCATTGTTGATAAGTTTTTGAATGAAACCTTCAAACTCACAAAGCAGAAAAGTGATACAGATACTGGCAAACCTGTTGAGATAGACAGAGCTGTCAAGGTTTCAGAAGCGATAGACGATTGGTGCTACGACCAATTAGAAATAACAGGATACGATTGGTACAACAATGATGGTGGTTCAGGTAATTTTGAGTTCAATGACCCAAAAGACCCTGATGCAGAGGTTACTCTTGAACTATCAATCAATCGTATGGAGTCAGACGATTACCAATTTGATTTGTAAAGGAGGTATATATGGCAAATTGTTATCATCATAGCTTATCATCTGTTAAGAAATGGGGTGGTAAGCCAGAGGATTATCAAGCGATCCACGATTGGTTTGATGAATCCAAAAAGATTATGGCAGACTTTAGACACAGAGCATTACGACACCACGCAGAGGGTTGCTTTGCTTGTGAGAAAGAGTTTGGTGTAGCAATCAAGAACTCTGACGGCAGAATGGTGCCAGTCCGATTGATAGCTGAAAGGCATATCATTGAGGATTTAGGTTATATTCCTTCAATGTCAGACTGGTTTTTGCAGATAAAACCTACAAAATGGATGATGCGTGGGGGTTATCTCAAAACCAAGGACTTGATAGACGACAATAATATTATTAAACTGGGCGTACGCGTATGAGTGATAAAAGCGTATACCAGATTAACCTAGAATTTCTCGCCAAGAGATTGGAGGGAGATGCAGACGAGGTAGTGAGTTTCTTTGAGGAACTCTTTGACCTCTACTTTGGAGCCAATGCGTTCCACAAGCTGATGGTTCAGCACAACATAGAATCTCTACGACAAAGAATATGGAATAGACACAAGGAGTGGCGACAACAACCACTTCATACCTATTTCAATGAGAGAGAACATTCTATGCGTGATGTTCAATCATTCTGTAATCGCAAGATGAATAGTTTAACTGCTTCCGAGGATACGAAAAAGGTATGCAAGGAGATAGTTGACATCATAACTACGAGGGCAGGAAAAAAACCACAACTATAACACTAACTATAAAAGGAGGTCTGTATGTCAACAGACAATGATACTATTATCAGTACGCTATTCCCTAGTGCATCTGGTAATACAAACATTCCTTGTAAGGTGTTTATTGATGACCTTATTGTTAAGTACAAAGACGATAGGGTTGCAGTAAAAACACTTACACGAGTGTTCTTCAACCAATGTGTTGAAACATTTGGAATCCCACCAAGTGTACTTCGTTTGACACCCAAGGGTGCAAGCGAATCTATATCGCTATCCAAAGCGATAGACAAGATGAACAAGGGATTATTGTGTTCATTGATACTACAAACTAGCAATCATCTAGAAAAGTCTGACCCAACACAAGCATTACAGCAAGTGATACTTGAGTTGCAAGACAACATAGACGACTGCAGTAGTAACGAAGAAGATGAGAAAGGTAAGAAGTTATTTGCTTACGGAGTACCATTCAATACTAAACCACTAGATGTAAGAAACAACACACACGACACGAGTGAACTCGGAAGTAAATCATTCCCTGCAGTCGCTCTTGCGAAGAAGCTAGAAGTATTCTTCAACGAGTATGCTTCAACATCTACAACCACAACCACAACCAAGAAGGAAAAGACAATGACATTTGATGTTAACAAAGCCAACGATAAAGTTGTTGCTATGGCTATGGCTATGGCAAAGCACGACATTGAAGATGGTCTTGACACTATTGAGAAGTGTGTTCAGAAGAGGTTAGACAAAGCTTTGCAAGAGTATGGCAACAAGCACACCCTTACTTCTGAGGAACGCGTATCTCTCAAAGCTAGTGTAGACCTAACAATGCCAACCTATACTGAAGAAGATATTGATAGGATATTCGCAGAGAACAAAGATGATGCGAGAGAATATCTACCTTCTGATGTAGAACCCAAAGACGACAAGTCCGATGAACCAAGCAAGCAACCAGTCAAGCCTGTCAAGATAGACAAGCCAGAACTAAAGCCTGCTGTTGAGTCAATGCTATCACAGATGACATCTGGTGTAGTGACTGACATTGAGGAGTTGTTGCAAACCAAATCACAGCTCGCAGAGTTGCAATCAAGTTCAGAAAACTTGAAGAAAGAGTTGTCTACATTACGATCTCGTTCGTTCGCTGCCCAGGCAGCTTCAACAGGTGAGGCTAAGGTAGACGGCAAGAAGCTGAAGTATGAAGTGGTGATGCGTAAAGCATCTGACATCTTCAGAAATCCTAGGTCTGGTCGTAAGATTACACAGCTAGACTTTGAGATACCTACCTTGATATGGAAAGATGATGAGGGTAAGGTTGTCAGACACCCTATGTGTCCAGACACCAATGTCAATTATCAGTTCAGAGCATCACACCTTATCAAGTTCTTGACTGCGTATCTGCTTGGTAAGAATGTTTGGCTACACGGACATACTGGTACTGGTAAGACTACTTTGCCAGAGCAAGTTGCTTCGTTGATTGGTCTACCATTGTTCCCATTGAACTTGGATTCACAGCTGGAGAGAGCAGACTTAACTGGTCAGACCAATCTGATTGAGCAGAATGGTACAACCATTACCAAGTTTGTTGAGGGTATCTTACCAACATCAATGGTACTACCTTGCTTCCTTGTGCTTGATGAGATTGATGCAGGTAAGCCTGACATTCTCTTTGCTATACAGAGAGCAACAGAAGGTAAAGGTCTACTGCTTACAGAAGATGGTGGTAGATTGGTTAAGCCACACCCATTGTTCAGATTTGTAGCTACTGCAAACTCTCGTGGTCAAGGTGATGAACACGGCGTGTATGCAGGGGTTAGACCTATGAATGGTGCGTTGCTTAACAGATTCGGTACTTTCATTGAGATAGACTATATGACACCTGAAGAGGAGTCAGCACTTCTTGAGAGAGAGTACAAGCTACCGAAAGATATTACGAAGAACTTGGTAGAGTTTGCCAAGCTATGTCGTAAGGCTTTCAAGTCTGGAGAAACATCTGTTCCAGTATCGCCAAGAGATACAACAGCAGTTGCTGAGTTTTACACTCACTACTCTGCTGTATTAACAACCAAGACGCAGGCTATTGAGTATGCCATTGACAATGCAATCCTATCTCGTTGTCCGATAGACAACAGACAGAGAGTTGTTGAGTTGGCTTCTCGTTGCTTTGCTGATTGTAAATTCACAAACTAGAAAGGAGTGTCTATGAAAGTTGTTGATTTGCAAGCCCGTACCCCTGCTACAGGGGACAGGGATAGGACAACATATATCATCAAGTCAGAAGAGGACTTCAAAGAGTTCATCAAGAAGTACGAGAAAGATGTGATGTGCGATTTGAAATCTGTATCTGACTGGCAAGTTGTAGACAAAGAAGATGACTACAATGATATGTGGAACGAGGAAGATGATAAGCAATACCCATCTGGGTACAAGCTTATGATTAACGAGTACGAAAACAAACCCAATGTTATATCTTATCTCAAAGACAAGATAATAAACATTGAAACATTTTACTTATCCTAGAGGAGGTACAATGCAATACGATCCAAGTTCACTAGCTATGCAGAAGCTCAAAGAATGTGCAGAACATTTAGTAAGAGTGTGTCAGCACGCAGACGAGGACTGCCCTAGTGCATACAGAACCAAGTGGTTCAACCCATCAATACAAGATGCCTATGACTTTGTTGATGGTCTATACAAACAAGGCATATTACAGAAGGAGAGCAAAGATGACTAATGATGTCTTTTACTTGCCACCTGATGACCCTGATTTAGATAGGGAATACATCACTGGTGAGGAGTTCCAACGAGGGACTAAAACTGCTGTGCGTACACTATCGTCTGACTTTGATACAGATGTTGTGTTTGCAGGCGAGCAAGCCAAGACTGACGGCAAACAAGTTGTGCTACCATTGACTGATGCAGACAAGATGATGACGCATAGACAAGTTGAAGTTGGTCGTGGCTATGCCAATCACGAAACTCTACACAAGTTGTTGACTGACTTTGATAGTGGTCAAGCTTGGTTGAGAAAGCAACACGAAGAAGGTAAGCACTACACTGCATCAATGGGACAAGCTATTGAAGATGTTCGTATTGAGAATGGTGGTGTCAAACTATACTCTGGTATTGGTAAGTCAGTTGATAAGACTGCCGAGCAAGTCTGTAAGGAGTTCAAGAAGATTGCAGACAAGCAACCAGAGATATGCAAAGACCCTTGGAAAGTGTTGCCTGTTGCTGTGACTTGGGCAGGCAGAATCAAGATAGGTTATCCTAGTGCTACTATCAAACAAGCACTAGCCAATCTATCGCCAGAGATACAAGACAGAGCAAACAAGATTGCAGATGCTGTGCTGTCTATACCACACGGAGTCAAAGGGGTTGGTCAAGTCAACCAATCGGAGGCTCACGAGGGTAGTAGACAAGGTATGCAATTTGCCGAGCGTGTTGTTCAAGAACTTGCCAAAGATGTACCACCACCACCACCCGAAGAACAAGAGAAAGAAGTTGAGGGTAATAGTGGTTCGGGTAGTGGCAAGGACAATGATGAAGCACACAATGGAGAAGCAGAACAAAACAAATCTCAGACACGAGGTCACGGAGCTTCTTCAAGTGAGTTGGAAACAACATTGATTCAGACAGAGCCACACGCATTTGATCCTAACCTAGACCAAGTGACCAAGCATTTCTCAAGAGAACACGAGAAACACAAAGGTCATAGTGTGCAGAAGGGTTCGTTCACATATGATGGTGACAAGATTGAAGAGCCTAGACAAGCACTGAGAGAAGCTGAACACTATCGCGTGCAGTATGACAAAATCAAGAAGAATCTTGGTAGCAGACTAGCGACTATGAAAAGAAAGCTAGAGAAAGCACTGATTACCAAGCTTGATATTGAGTATGAATCATCTAGGTCTGGTCGGTTGCACCTACGAGGTAGAGCACCACAGATTATGATGGGTATGGATAATGTTCGTAGACGAAGAACAGAAGGTAATGAGATAGATACTGCTGTGTCTATTCTTGTTGACTGCTCTGGTTCAATGTCTGGTTCACCTATGGCACTTGCAGGTCAGTCTGCTATTGCTTTGGGTGAGTGTCTACAATCAGGTCGTATACCATTTGAGATTATTGGACACACTACATTCCATTGGAGAAAGGAAATGAGAGAGTTGTTGTGGGAAGCACACGACAAGGGATTTAGATACGAACGAGAGTGTGGTGTCTATATGCCAGTGTTCAAACCATTCAACAAGGAACTCAACAAATGCAAACATCTAATGGGGTTCATACCTACAGCCGCTGACAATTCCAATGCAGATGCAGACGCAATCTTGATGTGTGCTGATAGACTTATGCAACGAACAGAATCTAACAAGATTATGATGGTGCTTGCAGATGGCTATCCTGCTTGGCACGGCTCAAGAGGTGGTCGTAGTCAGAATGAAATCACAAGAGATGCTGTTGATAAGGTAGACAAAATGGGTATCAAGTCAGTTGGCATTGGTATTGATTGCGATTCAGTCAAGCAGTTCTTTCCGAGATGGGTTGTTGTCAATGATGTAGACGACCTTGCTAAGAACACACTAGACCAAGTTGCCAAGATGATACTCGGTGACAGATTCCATATTGATAACAGCGACCTTATCAAAGCCAAGGCTAGTTAGTATGGCTCGTAAATGG
>CEUV01010642.1_pt1 | contig 17588 bp, 14 predicted proteins | sample 356401 | NCBI WGS metagenome assembly CEUV01 (sample SAMEA2622710, study PRJEB7988) | marine metagenome | isolation source: saline water (ENVO:00002010), including
TCACCTCTGCCACCGGTTCGGGCTTCACCTCTGCCACCGGTTCGGGCGCCTTCTCAACCGATGCCGGCTTGGTTTCTTCCACCGGTTTTATGCCGTTGTTGCCGCTGAACATTTCGTCGAAAGAACCGGTGAATACTTCGTCGAAAGAATCCGTCAATTGCTTGGCGCGATCGAAGACAGCCGAGCTCGTCTCGGACGCGCGCTTGGCGATGGACTCCTTGTCGACATTTTTCGGCAATTTATCGAGCACCGTCTTCAACTCCGTCTTCACGCTCGCGTTGAATTCCTCCTTGGTCGTCCCTGGATTGGCCGCCAGCAACTCGAGCAGTTTCACCACGAACACCGCCATGCCGACCCCAGCGATGGCCGCTCCCGGCTCGGACGTGAACGCTATAGCAGCACCCGCCGCGATGGCGCCCGCCGTAGCCTTTAGCACGACCTCCGGATCCTTTGCCCGCTCCGTGAGCTTACTCACCAAGTCATCGTTCGCGTTCGCCGCCCCGCCTCTCTTCTTAAACGACACCGTCTCCTCGATGTCCCTCAACGCCTTCTTCTCCGCCGTCATCTCCTTCGCCACCGCCTCGAACATATCCGCACTGCTCACGTCTTCATCCTCACCCTCCGAGGACCCCGCGCGCGTCGCCGTCCGCCTCGCCCGAACGCCCACGCGTCCCCCTCGTCCTCTCGCGTCTCTCACCACCGCCGGTCGCCTCGCCCTCGTCCTCGCCCTCGCCCTCGCCACCGTCGGCATCGTCGGCATCGACATCATCACCGCGACCGCCATCTCTCAACGCGCGCGAACCGAACGTCACGCGTCGTCGATCGGCGCTCCGATCGATCGATTCGCGATTCGATTCCCTCGCGCGTTCGCTCTTCGCTCGCCTCGCCTCGCCTCACCGACCGATCCGACACACGCGCGCGCGTCGGATCAATCCGTTCGCTCGCTCGCGCGCTCGTCGCCTCCGTCGTCGTCGTCTGCGGCGCGCGTCGCTCGGCGATCGATCGCGCGCGCATCCACTAATCCATCCGCGCGCCGACCGCCAGCCGCGTCGACGTCGATCGAGCGTCGCGAGGCAATCGTGACGATTCGATCGAGTGTTGGTCATTTTCAGTCTTGTGTACTGATCACAAGTACGTATTGAATCGTGTAGTAAAGTAACGAACGCCACGATCACGACGGACGCGATCGCGCCGTGGGTGCCGCGCGCGGGTGATTGTGATTGATTGCATCTGACGTGGATGTGCGAATGATTGGTGATTGTGGGAACGCGCTCGCGTCGTCGTCGTCAGACCGCGAAGCGCGGGATGAGCGACGAGGACGATGCGAGCGCGAAGTTTCAGGCCAAGTACGGGGACGTGCGACCGAAACCGCGATTGATCGCGAGCGATGTGAAACACTTTGACAGCGCGGATTGGGCGATGCGACAGAGTCTGGACAGGGCGCGAGAGAGCGCGGGAGCGGGGGGGAGAGGCGCGAGAGGGACGAGCGGAGGGAGCGAGAAGACGGAGAGTGAAGTCTGTGGGAACGGTGGGACGGAGGATAGCGCCATGGACGCGGGAGGGAAGGTGGTGAGGTGAGCGAGAGGCGAGGCGACGTCGAGGCGAGACGAGACGAACCACCGAATAATACCCGAATAATACGCACACACGCGCGCGCACACTCGTACACGCGACACAGAGACACATAGGACCACATAGCCCGTGCGCACGACAGCCCTAGGCACGAGCGACGTGTGATCACAAACTGAGGTATGAGAAAGTTGAAACCGACCGAGGCGCCCGCAACGCGCCACGTTTGAGAAAAGAAAAGAACTACGTTTCTTATGAAATCCGCTAAGTGTGCTCATCGTCTACGCTAGACGCCGTACTCGCGCAATATGTTCGCATCGAACGCTAATCCACGCAAAAGCACAAACGTCTTCGCGGCGAGACGCCGAGCAGTCTACACCAGTCCCGACGCGCAACTTACAAGTTGAGCTTCGTGCGTCTCCAGTGGCGGCGCTTCGCGTTGTAGCTGTGATTGTGGGAAAAGAAAGCGATGTCGTCAATACTCTCGTTCAACACGAATGGGAAGAGATGTGCTCGCACTGGGGCGTGCGCGGGTCGAGTCGAATCTCGCGCCGTCAAAAACCCTGAAAGGAGACGTACCGAATCTTGTTGTCCGTACGCATACGGATCCATTGGGGAAGCGGGCGGTTTTGCTTCGCCTTCTTCCCCAAAATCTTCTTCACCTTGAAAGTCTTGTTGGACGGCTGCGGTGGTGAAAACGTCTCGGTCAGTCCCTCTTCGTCTCGTCGTCTCGTGCACGCTCCGCCTCCAGAGCGTTTAGGGCTTGCCATCCGCCACGCGAGCTCATCCATTTCACCGTCGACACCGCGCTCCCTCGACGCCATCGACGCGCGAAAACACCGCGAGCGAAATCCCACATCGTTTCCGCGCCGCGTCGTCCGAGTTGAACCCTCGCGCGTGCCTCCACGCGCGCGCATCACCCCCCGATCCACCGCCTCGATCGCGACCGCGCGCGCATCGTCCTCGCCAGCGACGACGCGCGTCGCGCGAGTGGACGAGCGAGACGACGGCGCGCGAGAACGACGCGCGAGCGGGACGCTCGTTTCGATCGATCGTTCGCGTCGCGCGCGCGTACCATGATGTCGTGCGTCTGAAAGAGGCGTCGGCGGACGATGTCGCGGTCGAACTCACCCAGACGCCGGGGGGACTCGCGTCCGATCGTGACCCTCCGGTTTGAGCTCATCGGAGAAATTTCCTCAGAGTACAGAGATTGGCAAACGGCTCGCGCGACGGCACTCGAACTCGCGCGAGCGCGAGCGCGAAGGGTTCGCGTCGACTCGAGCGGCGAGAGAACGTCGAGAGCATCGAACGCGCGCGCGTCGCGTGCGACATGGCGCAGATTCCGCAACCGGCGCCGCAGGGTGGGCAAAACATGCAGTTCATGGATTTCAACGCTGCCGCCTACCCAAACTACCAGGCGTATTCGAACCCGCAAGCGACGAGTTCGACGGGGGCGGGGGCGTACGGCGGTGCCCCGAGCGGTGGTGGAGGTGGTGGGGGTGGATTCGGGTTCGGTGGTGGACACAATCGCGCACCCTCGTTCACGAGTGTGGAGGACGAGCCACCGCTGTTGGAGGAACTGGGCGTGGATCCGAAACAGATTTATCGTCGAACGATGGGCGTGTTGCATCCGTTCAAGGTGGAGGACACATCGGATGAAGATCTCGCGGGACCGCTGTTGTTTTGCCTCATCATGGGCACGATGAATCTGTTGGCTGGGAAGCTACACTTTGGATACATTTTGGGTTGGAGCACGATGGCGTCTCTCGGAATGTATTGGTTGCTGAATCAAATCATAGGTGGTGGTGAGGGGATCGGTTTGAATAGGTGTGGAAGTATTTTGGGTTACGCTTTGTTACCGGTGGTAGGATACAGCGCGATCGTGCTGTTCCTCCCATCGAAGACGGGAACGCTGAGCATGGTTTTCGCCGCACTCAGCGTCTTGTGGAGCTCGAGAAAGGCCAGTGCGGGGTTGATTCACGCCATGCCACAATCTGAGGGGAAGCGAATGATCGTCACGTATCCTTGCATGATGCTTTACTGCCTCTATATCGTCTTTGCTATGTCCTAGTGACGTTATATCTAATTTAGTCTATAGTAGTTTACAGCCAATTCTGCAAGCGCTCTCGCACCGCGCTCACAAGAGATATGCACGCCACGTCCGTGGTGAACGTGCGACTTCCTAGGCCCACGCGCTTGAACCCCGCGTTTTCGAATAACTCGAGCTCATATTTTGTCCATCCACCCTCGGGCCCGACGGCAATGACAACTCGCGAGTTTGAGTCTGCGCCCGCCAGCGCGTCCGCCATGCTCGTCGGCGACACCTCCGGGTGTGCCAAGAGCAAAACGTCCGGCTTACGATCCCAACCATCGTCTCCGTTGAGCAACCACTCAAAACCGTTAGTATCGGGTTCGTCGTCGCCTAAAACACCCGCCAATCGATCGATGACCGGCGGCAGACGCTTGGCGACGCCGATTTGCGGCACCGCGTAGTCTCCCGCCTGCTCCAATCCTCGCAAAATTTCCCCTCGAATCGTCTCTGGATCAAACGCCTTGCTATCGAAATAATACCTCTCCACCTTGTTCGCGTTCGTCAGCACCACTCGCCCGACGCCCAGCGACGCCAACGGCGCCCACAATCGCCGCAGCACCTTGGGCCTCGGCGTCGCCAGCAGCACGTCCACCCTCGGCACCTCCGCGCGCTCGTCCTCTGGATCCAACACGACCGTCATCCCACCGTCCTCATCCACGCGCTCGATCGTCGCCTCGCACTTTCCGACGTCGACCGTTCCCACGCGAAGCCTCGCTCCCTCCCCAGCCTTTAACACGTCTCGCACGTGTCTCGCTCGCGAGTCGCTCCCGTCCAATCGCACCGTCCTCGTCCTCTCGTCCACCTCGCCCGGTTCGAACAGAACGCGATTCCGCATCGTCGTCGTCGTCCTCGCGCGCGCGCGCCCACCGCGTCCTCGCGCGCGCGGACGCGCGTCGAGCGCGCGTCGCGCCCACATGGCGCGCCGAGGAGTGAAAAAAGTGCACCTCGCGCGCCATTCTCTCGCCTCGATGCGACTCGCCGCGGCGGCGCGACGCGTCGCCGCGCGCGAACGCGCGCGCGCGTCGCGCCCGCGCGCGATGTCCTCGCTGCGCCTGTTTCCCGTCCCGGATCCCCCGCTCCCGGCCAAGGTGCGACACCTCGTCGTGGAGACGACGACGCCGACGACGGTGGTCGAGTATCTCGCGCGCGAGCTTCGAGACGACGGCGTGGACGCGACGTACGCGGAGGAGCTCTTGGACATCGGTGCGGTGTGGTTCGCGGAGGCGCCGCCGCCGAGAGAGCTTCGAGGGGTGGCGAGAGAGCGTCGGGCGAGGAGACTGGCGCTCGCCGACGGCGCCGCGCTCGGCGTGCGCGAGGGAAACTACATCCGAGTTCACGTGCACCCGAAGAGATTTCCAGAGTGTCGCGCGATTGATTGGAAAAAGTGTGTGTTGAAGACGGGAGATGGATTCGTGGTGGCGCATAAACCGGCGAGGGTGAGCGTGGTGGCGACGGTGGATAACGCGCGCGAGTCGTGTCTCGCTATGCTCGAGAAGACGCTGGGCGCAGAGGAGGGCTCGCTGAAGCCGATACACAGATTAGACGTCGGAACGGAGGGTGTGTTGGTGTTAGGGACGACAGCAGCGTTCGCGAAAGACTTTGGCGACATGCTGGCGAAGAGGATGGTGACCAAGGTGTATCGCGTCTTGACGACGAAGTCGTTGCCGGTCGGTGTTCACATCCACGACGCGACGCCAGCGACCGAGGGACCGAGAAAGATGCTGATGACTGAGATCGAGACGGACGATGTGGAGGGTGAGATTGCGAAAGTCGCCGTTCGTGGCGGCGGCGAACGAGGAGGTGTGAGTGGTCCGAAGAGGTGTATACTCCGTGTGTTGGAGAGCCTGCCCGTGGGCGACGGATACTACGAGTCCAGAGTTGAACTCTTGACGGGAAGAACCCATCAAATACGCGCCCAGTTCGCGGCTCTCGGCGCCCCTCTCGTTGGTGAAACTCTGTATCGCAGTCCAGAGGATGACGAGAGCGACGTTCGTGTGCAGAAACCAGACGAAAGATTGGGCTTGCACGCGTCAGAGATGCATCTGAAACAAGACTCGGCGCTGGGACCGAGCGGTTCGGTGTTGCGCGCGTTAGACCCGTGGTGGACGAAAGAGAAATTAAGTTAGTGTTGTGTATTATTATGCATAGTTTGTAGATCCAATCACGCGTTGCGAGCCTTGAAGTCTTTCATGAAGGACGCGAGAGCCTCCACGCCTTCCTTCGGCATCGCGTTGTAGATGGACGCGCGAGCGCCGCCGACGGAGCGGTGACCCTTGAGCGCTTCGAAACCTTCCGCCTTCGCCTCGGCAAGGAATTCCTTCTCGAGGTCCGCGCCACCGGCCAAAGTGAACGGCACGTTCATCATAGAGCGGTATCGCTTGTCAACTGGGGAGACGTAGTAGCCGTCACTGTTGTCGATGGCGTTGTAGAGCACGTTGGCCTTTTCAATGTTGCGTTGCTCGACGGCGGCGAGGCCACCATCCTTGAGGAGCTTGGCGAAGACGAGTCCGGAGATGTACCACGTGAAACACGGCGGCGTGTTGTACATGGAATCGTTGTCAGCCATGATCTTGTAATCGAACATTGACGGAGTGTCCGCGCGGGCGTTACCGATCAAGTCATCGCGGACGATGCAGATGCCCATACCGGCCGGACCGATGTTCTTTTGCACGCCACCGTAGATGACACCGTACTTTTCGACCTCGATCGGCTTGGACAAGTAGTTGGAGGACATGTCAGCCACGAGAACGCGGTCGCCGACGTCCGGAACTTCCTTGAACTCGACGCCGCCGATGGTTTCGTTGGAGCAAATGTGCACAAACTTGGAGCCTTCGGTGAGGTTCCAATCCTTGACGTCCGGAATCGTGGTAAAGTTTTGTTCCTTGGACGTCGCGCACACGTTCGCGTTCTTGAGCAACTTGGCACCTTCCTTTTGCGCCTTGACGCTCCACGCGCCGGTGAGCACGTAATCAGCGCTGTCCGTCGCCCTCGCCAAGTTGTGGCAGTTGGACGCCATCATCGACGACGCACCCCCTTGCAAGAAGAGCACCTTGTAGTTATCCGGAATGCCCACCAATTCTCGAAGATCACTCTCAGCCTTGGCCGCGATCTCCATGTAATCCTTCCCGCGGTGCGACATCTCGAGCACGCTCATTCCGCTCCCCTTGTAGTTCACCAAGTCTCCCTGCACTTCCTCGAGCACATCCAACGGCAGCGTCGCCGGTCCCGCCGAGAAGTTATACAAACGATCACCCGGCGCCGGTCTCTTACCCGCGCGCACCACCGCATCGTTCCCACGTCTCGCCCCCGCGCCCGGACGACCACACCTCCCCGATCGCCCAATCCCGCGCGTCTTCATCATCATCACCCCCGGCGCCGCCGCGTCGCGCGTCGCGTTCGCGAGCGTCATCCTCTCTCGTTCCAACCTCGCGCGCGCACGGACTCAGACGCTCGATCGATCGATCGACGCGCTCGCTCGCTCGCTCTCGCGTCGAGACGTGCCGCGCCGTTCGTCGCGCCCAGCGTCATCGTCGCGCGACGGCGTTCGTTCGCGCGCGCTTTTGCCCTCGCGCGAGGATTGTGATTGGCCCAGGGATTCTGTCTTGGGCTTGCTGAGTCACGATCGGTCGTGAGTCCCTCGTTTTGATTCGCCCGCGGTCGGTCGGGGCGATCGTGGGTCGAGCGCGCGCGCGCGCGCGCGGCGACCGACCGGGCGAGCGAGCGGGCGCGGGGCGTGACGATGGATGACGCGCGCGGCGGACGGCAGAGCGAGCGTGTGATCGTCGATGGCGCGCGCGAGAGCGGTGGACGTGTGGATCGTGAATAAGTCGGGTGGATTGATCTATCGACGCGCGTTCGAGGACGCGGGTGGCGGTGGACGAGGAGGTTTGGACACGAATGCGCAGTTGCGGTTGGCGAGCGTGTGGCACTCGTTGCACGCGATCTCGAGAAAGGTGGCGCCGGTGAGCGGTGGGGGGGGGATAGAGAGCCTGGAGTGCGATACGTTTGATTTGTATTGTTTTCAGGCGGACACGGGGATGAAGATATTCATCACGACGACGAAAGGGGTGGTGGACGCGCGCGGGGCGCTGCGGCGCGTGCATCAGGCGTATTGCGATTACGCGTTGAAGAATCCTTTTTATGAGATTGAGATGCCGGTGAATTGTGATTTGTTCGACGCGGCGATCGCGAATATCGCGGACGCGATCAATCGCGCGTAGGATGAGGAAAAAATAGAGTAGGGTAGCGACTTAGAGGTAGCGGATCGTTTCGACGAGTTTCGGAAAAAACTTCAGAAAAGAAAGTTTCACACTACAAACTTTACTCCTACGCTTCTTAATGAGCTCGCGCTGGCTATTCCGCTCCCTAGAAATTAGATGGTGCGTGTATCACCAGAACAAACGAGCGATAGTCGCGAATCGAGACCCACGACTGCATTCTCAAATGTTGAGATCACCGCGTTCAGTTCCGAGGCAGCGAACTTAGTAGCCTTGGGGCGGAACGCCGAAACCAGAGCCAAAGTCACCACCTTGTTGGGCATCCCAGCCCGTCGGCGCCGGGGCCTCAGACCAGTTACCCGCAGCCGGGGCGAAGCCACCCGCCGGGAAAGCTTCGGCCGGCTTTTGCTCGTCCCAAGACTCCGCGGCGTACGCGGCGTCGGCGACAGCGTTGTAGCCGGCGGATTCCGCCGGGGCGGCGGCGGCGGCGGCAGCCGCAGCGGCTTCTTCCTCCTCCTTCGCTTCGAGCTCTTCCGGATCGCGGTAGAAGAACAAATCGACCATGACGTCCCACGGGTTCGCCGCGGACACGGTGCCACGCATTTGCAACACCATGCGCGCAAGAAGGTAGTACAAGCAACCGATGGAGTGCTTCGCCTTGTTGTTCGCCGGGATCGCCACGTCGACGTTCTTCAACGGAGAGTCGGTGTCGCAGAACGCGATCACCGGCAAGTTGACGTACGCAGTCTCAGAAACCGGCTGAGAATCGGTGCGCGGATCAGTAACGATCAACACACGCGGCTCTTGGAAGAGGGCATCTCTCTGGTTAGTGTAGGTACCTGGGGTGTGGCGGCCCGCGATGGCTTTCGCACCCGTGTATTGGGCAAACTTCAACACCGCGCGTTGACCGTACGGACGCGCCGCTTGCGCGATAACGTCTTGCGGGTTTTCGCACGCGACGATGATGCGCGCCGCGAGCATGAGCTTGTCCCACGTCTTGCCGAGGTTGATGATGTGGATACCGTCCGCGCGACGCTTCCAGACGTAGCGTTCCATTTGGAAATCCACGTTCTTGGTACCGAGGTGGCAACCGGCGGCGAGCATCATGGCGATGTCGGCCTCCTTCTGGGACATTTGCGCTGACATTTTTGCGTCGTGTGCGTGTTCGAACGCGCGCGTCGCGAAGAGGCGGACGCGCGCACGTCGCGATCGCGAGTTAGGGCGACCGCGCGAAAAAAGCCCTAGCGAAAAAACAACGATCGATCGGTCGTGGACAACATAAAACGCACCGCGAATACGTCTCGTTCGATGAAAACATGCGTGAATACGTCATCAGCAACCACCCGATGGTGACATAAACACGCGGTGTACGCGTGGATGATTGATCATGGTCTTCGACGATGCTTCACTACGAGGACCGAGCGTCGACCGGGGCGACGTGGGGCGCCGACGCGGGGCATCCGCACTCGGCGACGGGGATGTCGGCGTCGACGGGGACGAGGGCGTCGGCACCCGCGCGCGTGAGGGCGTTCGGTGCGAGAACGGCGTCGCGAGGACGACGACCCGCGCGCGCGAACGTGCGCGCGAGCGCGGGGGCGAGCGCGAGCGCGTCTGGAAACGACGGACGAGAGGGCGATGTCTCGAGGGCGAGCGACAATCAAGGGGCGGAGAGCGCGGGAGAGGGGAGCGAGGAGGCGACGGAGGCGGCGGTGACGTCGGCGTCGGCGTCGACGTTGGACACGCAGATCGCGACGACGCAGCGGTTGCGAGAGGAGTTTGAGAGGGATCCATTCATGACGCAGTCGAGCGTGAGGTTGGCGCACAACGCCGAGTACGACAACGACGTGCACGCGGTGCGAGGGGCGGAGGCGTATCGGACGTTGATGAAACGATTCGGTGAGGCGACGGAAACGGCGTTGACTAAGTTCAAGTTCATCACGCGTCGGGCGTCGTCGATCGAACCGGGGGTTTTGCTCATACAGTGGACGGCGGAGTGGGAGGGGGCGCCGATGTTTGGGAAAAAGTTCAGCAACACACTCCTGTCATCCATGCACGAGGGGGCGGTGCGTCAACTCGTCGAGGGAGAGTACGGGGAAAAACTCGCACCTGGGTATCCGTTGGCGAACGAAGGGAAGAAAGTTTACGACATGAAGTGTCGGTTATTCGGTCGAACGACGTACAAGGTGAACAGAGATGGCGACGTCGTGAGTCGAATCGACAGGATCGATTTCCGCACTGATCCTTCACCGGGAAGCGAGTCCGGAGATGAATTCTTCATGGTCACCCCCGAAGAGGACGAGGAAGAGTGGGAGCGTTTGGCGGAAGAGACGGCGGTGAACATGTTTTACAACACGCTGTGCCCTCCAGACAAGAACGAAACGTCGTGGTTCTTGGACGTGCTCGTCGAATTGGAATGGCAAAGTTTTCAACGAGAAATGGGCGACACGACGTCCGTCATGACCAAGCAAGAGTACGTTTCGGTCATTTACGCCGTTCTAGCGAGCGCCATCGCCGCACCGATCCTAATCTGTGTCGGCTTGGCGACGCTTTTCCTCTCTCCGGAAGCCCCCGATCCAGACTCTTTAGAAGCAGCGATGTCCATGGACCTCGCGACACCCGAGACGGGCGCAAACGGTTCCCCGATCTGGGGACCGGAAATTTTCCTCGATTTGTACAAAGGTAAGATTGGCGCGCTTTAGAGATCGATATCGATTTTTAGTAGAACTCAGAATTAACACTTACAAACGTTCTGCTGCGGCTTCGCGCGTGATTCGAACGATTTTTTTACCTCACGCTTTCGTCACCGGAGTGAAGTTATCCGGAACGCTCCACTTATCCTTGGGCAAGCGTTGATACACCCCTACCGTCAAGTGGCTTCGTCGTCTCTGCGGCGTATTCATGTACGCTTCGTACGCCTCCTTGCTCGCCCACTTTTGCTCGAACGCGTACTCATTCGTCTTCATCATCACTAACTTGGCCTCCGTCGCCCCACACTCCTTCGCGAGCTTCTCCCGCGCGCGCATCTCCTCCTCGAATCGTCTCACCACGCCGCCATCCCCGCTCGGGATCACGAACTCGTTCCGCGCCTCGTACGGGCCCTCCATCTTCTTACCCGCGCGCGCGACGTGCGCCGACCCTCGACGCGCGGGCACCTCACCTCTCGTCCGCGCGGGCGCGCCTCGCACCGCGCGCGCCGTCATCAAAGTCGTCATCGAAGTCGACGTCGCGCGCATCGCGTCGCCCTTTGCGCCCTGCCCCTGCGGGGACGCGCGGCGGGGACGCGCGGACGTGACTATCATCTATGGATATCGGTCTTTCGATACGTACACGACGTCCAGAAATGGCATCATCTCATAGCACTAAGGGTCGTCATAGTCATACCCCCCTGCACGAATGACCGATCACGACTCACCCTCTCCATACTCCACGCGCGAAACCCCCATGTATGGGGGGAACGACACGACAGGAGCCCGCGCGCGAGCGAACGAATTGATTGGAAAATTGAATTGCGAATGAATTTCCCTCGCGCGCGCGCGCGTGGACGGTAGAACGCGACTCGGCGAGGCGTGCGTCGAGTGAGGACGTCGCGCGTGGACGTCCGCGGCGCCCGCGTCGATCGTCGCGAGGATGGAGACGTCAGCGGCGTCGACGTCGAGAGCGCTCGCGCGGCGGGGGACCGGATACGGCTCGAGCGCGATCGCGCGCGGGAGAGGGACGAATGGCGTCTTCTCGAGCGCGAGAGGGACGATGAAGGTGGCGGTGCGCGTGCGTGGGAAAGGAGAATGTGAGAGAGAGGTTGTGCGCGTCGTCGGTGCGGTGGCGCGAGAGAGAGAGTGCGCGGGTGCGGGGAAAAGGATGGCGGCGAGGACGCGCGCCACTCGCGTGGGATTGGGGTACGCGGATCAAACGGGAGACGATGACATGGACGATGAGGGATTCGTCGTGGAGCGAGGAGACGAAGATTTGATCATTCCGCCGACGACTGATGAGAACGCGATCGAGAAGGGGAAGGAGTTGTCGCTCTGGGCGGCTCTCGCGACGTGCGCGGTGATGTACTCCGTGCCGTACGGTTTCGTGCGTTGGAATTTACACACACTCGCGCCGTTGTTGTGGTACGAGTTGGGCGGGGCGACGTTTCTCGGGACACTGATGGCGATGCCGTTCGTCGCCGCGATCGGTTATCCAGCGGCCAAGTACGAGTTGAACATGCCTATTCTGGCGCGTTCGAGTTTCGGAATTTGGGGGGCGGAGTTCACCGACGCGTGCCGCGCGACGTTGGGCTTTTTGCTCTATGCCGTGCAGACCTTGGTCGGTGGTGAGGCTGTTTTCGGCTTATTTAAGGTGACGTCGATCGCGGCCGGCATTGAGAGTGACGTTGTCGTGCGAGCGATGTCGTATGCGATGTTCTGGGTTGTGCAGCTCGCGATTTCATTGCGCACCGTGCCGTCGTCGAGACTTCTCGCTTCGGGCCAGACCGTCCTGGCGTTGGTTGCCGGGTTTATCGCGTGGACGGTGCGGCAAGGTATTCCTCAGACTGCCGTGGGTTCTTTGATATCGGGCGGCTTGCCGGGCGCCGTGCCGGACGAATTCTGGAAGCACGCTTGGCTCATGGTTGGCGTGTGGGTGACGCTCGCGAGCGTGTATCCTGATTACACCGCACACATCAAGGGTTCGAGGACAGCACCCATCGGACAATTTTTCTGGCTTCCTGTGTTGTCTGGCTTATTCGCCATCGTCGCGGCGGCCATGGCGCAAGCGCCGAAGCCGATTTTGTTTGCCTCAATTGCGATTGCGTCGCTCGTGACAAACAGCGCAGCCAACGTTGTTGGTCCGCAGGAGTATATGCAGGAGTTTTCGCTCCCATGGGCGAAAACGAAGAACTACCTCGGTGGAACGATTTCTTCCAAGCAAGCTGCTCTCATAATCACCGTTGCAGTCGGCCTCTTTGCGCCAGTGCAGCTCATGTGGCAACAAGTTGTCGCCGCCGCGTCGTGGATCATCGGTGTGGGTTCGCTTTTGGTGTCTCCTGTGCTTGGTGTCATTTTGTGTGACTTCTGGCTCATGCGAGCGGGTAAGTTGTCGCGTAAAGCCATGCAAACTCGCGACACGAAGGGGCCTTATTGGTTTTTCAAGGGGGTGAATCCTCGCGCCATGATTGCCATCACAGTGGCAGCCGCGCCCAACCTGCTTTCGCTCATTTCAGGCGTGTCCTACTTGATCGAAGCTGGTGCATTTTCTGGCAGCGGCGCTTTCTATACTTACGTGGTAAACATGGAGTATGCGAGTATAATCGGCGCGGTGATTGCGTTCATCGTGTACCTTTTCATTCACTTGCTCGAGTTGAAGCCGGTGAAGATAGGTGAAGTTGCTTCGGGTATCGGTGAAGCCGCCGGCACCGTCAGCACTTCGGTCGTGTACAGTCTCGACGGTCGTACGAAGACGACGAAGATCACCACGAGAGAAAAAGTGAGCACTCGCCTTGCGAACAAACGCAAAGAACTCGATGCCGACTTCCATGAGGAGATCGATGCCCGCGAGCGTAAACTTCGTAAGGAGGAAGACAAACGTCGCAAACAAGCCGAGGACGCTCTTCGAAAGGCTGTTGAAGAAGAGAATAAATTACGCCGCAAGGAGAACAAACGACGACGACTCGAGAAGGAAAGAATCGATAAGTTGTACGACGAATGCGAAGCTATTTATTCTGAAGAAGTCATCACAACCAAGGTGATTGTTGAAACTCAGAAGGGTGAGCTCGATGATCTCATGGCTCAAGAAGGCGGCGATGGTATTTCTGTCGGTCGCCTTAGAGATGAAATCGATCGTCGTAGACGGGAAATCGATGATCTGCGCAACAACATCCGCCAACGACGCTCTCAAGGGGATGAAGACGTCAAGCTGGCAAAGATGAACTTCGAACGAGCGAAGGGCCAAGAAGCCGATATCAGAGCGCGTTTCGATGCGGAAACTCGCGCGCTGTTGGAACGCGAGGCTCGTTTGCAAGATGAGGAGAACCGTCGCCGTGCTGAAGCAGAAGCCAAGCTCCAGGCGATGCGTGATCGTCTTGCCGCTGATCGCGCTGCGGAGGAAGCTCGTCGACGCGCTTGGGATGACGAACACGCACGTGAGCTCGATGAGGAACGTCGTCTCGAAGAAGCCGAAGACGCTCGACGTGAACAAGCCGCTGATGATATCAGACGAGCGGTCGATGATGAGCGTGCTCGACTCGAGCGTGAAGAAGCCGATCGTCAAGCCCAAGAGGAGCGGCGACGTGAAGACGCTGTGCGCAGACTTCTCGATATGGAAGAAGATGAAGCTAGACGTCGCGATGACGAAGATAAGCGACGTCGTGACGCGGAAGCAGACATCAATAACCTCAAAAATGCCATCATCGCGTTTGAAAACGAGATCAAGGATCGACGTAATGCTGCTGAAAACGATGCCGCTCGCAGAAAGCAAGATATGGAAGCCGCGTTGAAGGCAGAAGAAATTCGTGCGGCGAACGCCCAAGCCTCCATGCGAGCCGCAGCCAAGGCTGAGGCTGACAGACGCAATTCTGAAGACGATGATCTCGCTGAGAAGCGCCGCGCTCTTGAAGAGTTCAAGCAACTCGGAATCAGACTCAAGGATACTGAGGAGAACCGTCGTCAGAAGTACATTCAAGAGCTTGCGCGCATCAATGCTGAAGAGCAGAGACGCCTCGCTGCGGCTGAAGCAAAGCACAAGACGCAGCTTGAAGAAATTAAGCTGCTTGAAGAAGCAGAAAAGCGCAAAATCGCGGATGAAGATCAACGTCGCTCCCGTGCCGAGGCACAAGCGGCGGCGGCTGAAGACGCTGAGCAAAAGAAGAGGCAAGCCGAGGATGACCGTCGACGCGCCTACGACGACGCCACCCGCGCGGCACGCGAGGCTGAAGATCGTCTTCGCGCCGAAGAAGACAACCGTCGACGCGAGAATGAGCTCCATGAGGAAGAGCTCGCGCGCGAGGAAAAAGCCAAGCAGGAGGAAGAGCAACGTCGCCAGGAGGAGCAAGACAAGGCTAACGTCATCTTCAACTCTCAAGAGGGCCTGAGGCGCACCATGGAAGATTCGCGAAGAATCGATTACATGGTTGGTAAGGAGGAATTCAAGACCAAGGAGCAGCTGCAACGTGAAGCTGAGGAAGCTCGACGAATGAAGGCAAAGCAAGATCTTCTCGACGCTGCCGAGGCTGAACGTAAAAAGCGTGAGGCAGAAGAGCAACGACGTCGTGAGGCTGACGCTGCTGCTGCCTTGGCCGCTCGAAAGGAAGCTGAAAGAATTGAGGCCGAGAACCGTCGACGTGAGACTGCGGATAAAGCTCTTCGTGAGATGGATCAAGCCGAACAGCGTTTGCGTGTGGAAGCTGAGAACAAGCGTCGCACTCAAGAGGCGGAGAGTCGAATGAGGCAAGAGGCGTTGGAGCGTGCTATCCAGCAAGAAAAAGAACGCCAAATTCGTGCTCAAGATGAACTTCGTAGACGTCGCGAAGAAGAGGCGCGTGTCCGAACTCGCGAAGATCAGCGCCGCGCGGACTGGGAGCGCGAAGCTGCGCGCCGTGAGGCGGAAGAACAAGCTCGTCGTGAGAAGGAGGACAGCAGAGCTGCTGCTGCCGAAGAAGCGATGCGTCTCGCTGCAGAAGCAGAACGGCAGAAGATCGCCGAAGAAGACGCTCGTCGTAGTGCGGAAGAAGAGCGCATCAGTAAGATGCGTTCTGATGAAGAATCTGCGTGGGCGTCTGAGCTTGCTCGTCGTGAAGCCTTCAAGTCTGAGCTTGAGGCGAAACAAAGAGCTGAAGACGACCTACGCGCTCAAGAAGAGCGACGACGTGTTGAGCACGCGACCGAAGTTGACCGTAAACGGCAAGAAATCGATGATTTCATCCGAGAATTGGAACGCCGTCGACGTGAAGCCGACGCTGCTGCCAAGGCTGAACTCGAAGCTGAAGCTCAACGTGTGCGAGACTTCCGAAAGGAGCGCGATGCCGCAATTGCCGAAGATGAACGACTTCGCGCTGAAGATGCGGCGCTGCGCTTGAGTGAGGACGCTAAGCTTTTACAAATGAGAGAAGAACTCAAGAAAATGGTTCGCGATGAAGCTGTGCGCCGTGCCGAGGAAGACGCTCGACGCAAGGCGGTCAACAAGAAAATTGAGGACCAGAAAGCTATTGACGAAGATCTCATTGCCAAGGAAGACGCTCGTCGGGATCGCTTCCGAGACGAACTCCCGGACATCCTTGATCAGTTTAGAGCTGAGCTTGAAGCACAGGAAGAGTTCTTGCGCACGCAAGAAGAGATGCGTCGCAAACAAGCTGCTGACGCCATCGCGCAGAAAGAAGCGGCAGAAAAGCAACGACGGGCTGACTTCGATGCGATGTGCGATCAGAAACAAAAGGAAATCGATGAGTTTGCGCGTAAGATCAAGGAGCTTTTCGAGAAGGAAGAGGCTCGACGTGCTGAATTCAGAAAGATGATGGAAGAGCGACAGCGCAAGGAGGATGCGCGTCGCCTCGCCGCGTCTTCTCCTCTTGCCATTGATAACATGATCCAGAACCTCTCTGCGTCGATTTCGCAGATGGAATCGCAATTGAGCGTGCTTATCCCAGAACTTCAAGCGCTTGAAAAGGCTGCTTCGCAGAATTACGAAGAATTCAAGGAGCGCCGTGCGCAATCTCAAATGTCGATTGAGCGCACTGTGACTGAAGAACAGACTCGAACCCACAACGAGGACCAACGCCACGCTGCGGTCTGTGCGGAAGCTGATGCTGCAGTGCGTGCGGAGCGTGCCCTTCGTGAGGAAGAAGATGCCCGTAGAAAAGTGGCTGAGATGCGCATCAAGCAGCTTGAAGCAGAGTTAGCAGCAATCATCGCTGAAATCGACGCGCGACGTCTCGCCTGGAACGCTGAGACCTTGAGTCGACGCGACGCGGAGATGAGCGTACGAGCGGACGAGGCTTCGCGAAGATTTTTCAATGAGTCGCTCACTGATGATATCCTTCTCGAAGAGAGCTCATCTGTGAGCTTTGAGGAATCTCGTCGCCTCGAGGCGGTGGCGGCGGCGGAGCGTGCAGAAGAGTTGCGAATCGCCACCGAAGAAGCTGAAGCCGAACGCTTAGCCGCGGCAGAGCGACGCAAGAAGCTCGCGCAAGAAGAAGAAGAGAGCCGCAAGAAAGCTGCGAAGGCTGCTTCAGAGAACGCCGTGAAAGAAGCCAAAGAGATGAAGCAAAAGGCTGAAGAGGCGCGAAAAGCCAAGGAAAAAGCCGACAAGGAAGCTGCCGCCAAGGCAAAGAAAACTGAGGAAGAGGCTGCTCGAGCGCGAAAGGCTGAAGAAGAGGCTGCAAAGGCAGCCGCGAAGCGAGCTGAAGAGGAAAAGCAACGTCTTGAGAAGGAACAAGCGGAGAAGAAGAGACAAGCAGAAAAGGAAGCGGCTAAAGCCAAGCGACTCGCAGAGAAGGAAGCCAAGGAACGACGCCGGGCTCAAGAGAAGGCGGAGAAGGAAGCTGCCAAGGCGAAGAAGGCAGCGGAAGACGCCAAGCGTAAGGGAGAAGAGGCGAAGAAGAAGGCAGAAGAAGAGGCCAAGCGCAAGGAGGCGGAAGCTAAGAAGAGGGCTGAAGAAGAAGCCAAGCGCAAGGAAGCAGAGGCGAAGAAGAAGGCTGATGCCGAGGCCAAGGCTAAGGCTGACGCCCAAGCCAAGGC
>CEUV01135858.1_pt1 | contig 17567 bp, 8 predicted proteins | sample 356401 | NCBI WGS metagenome assembly CEUV01 (sample SAMEA2622710, study PRJEB7988) | marine metagenome | isolation source: saline water (ENVO:00002010), including
TCGAATGGGTTATATACGTGTTTGACCGTTCTCCATAGTGTGACGTGTAGAAACTCTATGTGTGTTGTGTATTGGACGTGTACGTACGTATAAACCCTGTGTGTGCGTCCCGGCCGCCCCTTCGCACAACACCATTCATGTCCATGTCATCCATTCCATTCCATCGTCTTCGTCGTCGTCGTCGACAGACGGGGACGCGTGGGCGAGCGTGGACGTCGCGAACGATCGCGAACGATCGCGAGCGATCGCGAGCGATGGGTGCGCGACGTCGCGCGCGAGTCTCGGACGACGACGCGAGACGATGCGCGAGGAGGCGGAGGCGCGTCGTCGTCGCGTGCGTCGTCGCGTGGGTCGTCGCGTGCGTCGCGAGAGGCGTCGAGGCGACGACGGAGACGACGGACGTGAGAGGATATTACGTCAATCGTCGAGGCGAGGCGACGCGGCGATTGGCGATGGAACACGGGTTCTCCGGGTTGTTTGGCGGGAGAGGATTGACGCGCGTGGGCGCGGTGGACGCGACGAGAGCGTCGACGCTCGTCTCGGCGTACGAGAGCGAGACGTGTACACGAACGCACTGGGCGAAGAGTGGGGATTTAGCGATCAGTATGTTTAGTGGAGAGTATTTGGAGCGACTCGGGGCGTCGTTGTCGCACCTGGAGGCGATATACAAGGCGTACGACGACGGCGCGAGCGCGGCGTTGATTCTGGAAGACGACGCGAAACCGGATTTGATACCGACGTGGTCGACTGATTTCGACGGCTACGTCGAGAGATTACCAGAAGATTGGACTCTGGTGCAGCTTTCGGCGTTGGGACGGGAATCTGCCGTCGAGACGCTCTTCTTTGATTGGCAGAGAGCGCGCTCGCGCGCGCCGGGAAAATCGCTGTCGACGCTTCCGAAAGGCGTCCGGCGATTGAAGGGCACGCAGGCATACTTGATCAGTCGACGAGGGATGAGTAGATTAGTTAAGGCGTATCGAGCGCCGGGTGGTAAGGTGGACGTGTGCACGATGACGTGCGTGGAGTTTGAAGAGTGCGTCCTTGCGGACGGCGTTCACTTGGACGAACACTACCGCATCGCGACGCCGCCTCTCTTCGTGCGCCGTCGGGCGTCGGACGACGCTCCGAGCGCGAGCGTGATCGATTATCTCGATGATTCTCGACACATGCTGTACAGTTGGGCGGTGAGCCTGTCGTTAACGAAGGGTATATCGGCGAATCTGCGAATTGACGGGGAGATGGTCGCGAACGTTCTCAACGAAGGATTAAAAGTTCCCGATCGTTTAAGCCCGAACACGTTCGCCGAACACTTTAGGTATTACTGCAAATTCCACCACGGAGGTGGCGCCAAGTGTTCGATCAAAAAGAGCTACTTGGCCAACCAGAAACCTCCCAAGGCCAAGGCGCACCGCGAGAAGATTCGCGAGGTTGTCATCGAAGAACGCCGAGGCGACGCGACGCGCGACGCGACGTCGACCCGCCTTCAGAGAAATGAATCCTCCTTAGGACGCGTGGCGTTGCGTCGAGACATTCCACCGTCGAAGGAGAACGCATTGTTCGACTACGCGACGTCGACGCCTTTCATTTCCATGTACATCTTCGGCGCCGTGGCGGTGGGCGTCCTCGTCACGAGTTTCGTCGTCGTCAAGCGAAAGGATTTCGTCGCGAGCGCTTCGGACGAGCTCGAGGTGATTCTCCCGATAGACGCTCGCACGGAGGAGTATTATAGCTAACTAGTGTGTGTGAATATTCACCATAGACGGACGATTATTCATCCGGTTTCATGCGTTTGGCGTTTTTAATCTTGTCCTTGAGCGCTTCGTAATCGCCCGTAAAGTCAAAAATCAATCCCAGATTATCGACGACTTGATGCCAGACCTCGCACCGTCCGCACTGCACCCACATCGTCCCCCGTTCGAGAACGTCCGGATTGATCATGCGCATCGTTCGCCCCTCGCACTTGTTACACGTAAACGTCATCTGCACCCGCCGACGCCTCCTCGGGAGTTCCACGCTCGCCCTCTTCGGGTCCACGGCCTCGTCGTTCTCGTCGCCGACGAGGTTCGCCCGAGCGAGCGTTCGAGCCCGCGCATCGACGCCGTTCGCGTCGCGCGCGCGTCGCGACCACCGCGAGACGGACGGTCGAAACGTCGCGCGCGCCGCCGCCCGAACGCACGGGCGTCGCGTCGCGCGCGCGGTCCCGGTCGCCGAGGACGACGCGCGAGCGTTGGAACTCGCTCGGACGCTCGCGCTCGTCACGCACGGCGACGCGGCGATGACGAACGACATGTCGCGCGCCGTTCGCGTCGACGAATGAATGAAACGAGTGAATGAATGAATGACTTTTTTGAGATGAACCCTCTCCTATGGTCGAATTCGGGAGTCATGACTCGTCGTGACCCCTCCCCCCCCGCCCTCTCGGGTGAAGGCTCGCGTTCGACTTCGACTTCTCGCGTCTCACTTTGCAACTCGGTCGTATCCGCTTCCATGTCCGCTACCTCCTCTTTCGTCGGTAAGGCTATCGCCCAAAAGGTCTCCGTGAAGTCCACGAAGGCCTCCACGACCGTCCGCGCCTCGGCGGTGAACAAGGTACGCGTCGCGCGCGCCCTCGATGACGCTCGAATGACTCTATCGCGCGCGGATACGCGAGACCTCCCCGCGAGACGCGAGAGGACGAATGTCGCCCCGTCGCGCGTCGCGCGCGCCGTCCGCTCCCGCGACCGACGACTGACCGTAACGGCCTATTTACACCGATGCGATCGACGCGCGCGCGTCGCGCCACCTCGCGTCGCGTCGCCCACCGTTCGTCGAGTTCAAGATCCCCGCGATCGCGGATCGGTCGATCGATCGAATCGCGGGGGTTCGTCCGCACCCATCGGATTCGAATTCGAATTCGGACTCGCGACGACGACGACGACGAACGGTGCGAGACGCGAGACGCGAGGTGTGGTCGTCGACGCGCGCCGTCGATCGCGCCGCGTGTACACACATTTCCCGCGCGCACAGGCTGCCTCCGTCGCCGCCGCGACCGCGGTCATCTTGTCCACCACCGCCCCGGCCTTCGCCTCGGTGAACATCGAATTGATGGACAAGCGCCAAGAGAACCAAAGCGGACTTCAATTGATTTACGAGGTGGGTAGGGGTCATTTGACCATTCATGACTCGACAATTGTGACCGTCACCCGCTCCGAGTCACCGTATCCGATCCCGCCGCCGTATCCATATCCGGATGGGGGACTCGATGAGCGTTCATGACTCGTGACGATGAGGGTTTAGCCAGCGAGCCCTCGAGACGACGCGACTGACTGACCGGTGCATTTTCTGTTTGAACTTAGGCTCGTGATTTGGACTTGGACCAAAAGCCGCGATCGGACGGACCGTCCCGATTCTCCTTCCAAAAGCTCAACACGAAGGAAACCCTCACTCGCGCGACCGAGTCCGTGGTGCGTGTTCGACTCGAGCGCAATTTTTGATGCGATATATTGTACGCGTCGTCCTCGAACGCCGGAACGCGAGAGACTGATGATGATTCTTGTGTTTTACCGCGTTTTCCGCAGGCTCGCATCAACAACGACGTTGGTGAGTACGTCGGCAAGAAGTACTGGACGCAAGCCTCCAACGAACTTCGCCGCCAAGTCGGTACCCTCCGCTTCGACGTGAACAACCTCGTTGAGAACAAGGGTGCGGACTCCGCGGACGCGAAGGCTTTCTACGCGAAGCTCGAAAACCTCGACTTTGCCCTCCGCCAAAAGGACCAAGATGCGGCCACCGCGCTCCTCGCTGACGTCCAGTCCACCGCGACTGCCCTCCTCGCCTCCCTCGCGTAAGTCGGCTGCGATGGAACGCCACGCCAGACTTAGTCAAAATGATTGCTAGCAATGATAATGGTGTGCGGAAGGAATGAATGGCGGTTTATGTAATTCATACGCAACCGAAGCACTTATCGAATCACATCCCCCTCGCTCCACCAATTTCTCGGAAACGCGCCGGCGACGGGTTGTGAAAGACACGCGTTTTTTCACTCAATTCATTCATTTCATCCTCTCGCGCGTCTACGCGTCTACGCTATGTGCTATTTTTTTGGTTCGTAGCGACGCCAGTGACGTCGCCAACGTGGGACGTCGGGGTTTTCCTCTCCCGAAAGATTATTTTCGTCGTCGGTTCGGCGAGCGTGCGCGGTTGTCAGGTGTCGTTCGTCGAGTGGGATGTGTCGACCGCCTCTGCTCTCCATCCGAGCCTTCCAACGATCGCGCAAATCGCGAAGTTTTGAGCTCAGCTCTCTGTGCTCCTCTCGAATCTCTATCGTGGAATCTCGCTTAAGCGTCGTGAGTAACTCGTCGTCCGCGAACGGGAGACGCTGACCAGCCATGCTTTGAAGTTGGATACGCTCTCTTTCTTCGTGTAAACGCTCTGTGTGCGTGATTTCTTCGACTCGTGCAGCTTTAAACTCTTTGGCGATGGCGTCCTCGAATTCTAGATCACGGATAGCGCGCTCAATCACGCCTTCTTGACTCTCCTCATAGAACTGGATTCTCAGTGTTCGAACGAACGTGTACCACGTCCAAGCGTGCACGGCAAACAGTAAAGCCGTGATCACTTGCACGATCACGGAGCTTATCCCGCTTTGATTGCGCGATTGCTTAAAGATCAAACCACTGGTGAATGTGGCTGTGGCCGCAAGTAAACCATACGCTTCAATTTTGGCGTGCTCATCGCTCGCATGAGGCCTCGAGACAATGTGGAACACGAAGAAGATTTGCAAAAAGCAGTTGACGGTGTATGCCCCTATGGTTGCATCACCCCTGGATACGATGACGATGGTAATCAAGACAAACTTTCTCACGAATATTACCCATTCCCACCACCAGTGAGTCTTGATTTCGAGGCCTTTGAAGAGGACACCGAACTTGTATTGAACGCCGACAGATTTGTGTTCTCGCGCGACGTCCTCTCTTTGCGTGAGCTTCAGTAACAAAAGAGGGATACCCAAGATGTACGCGAACGCCAACATTATAACCACAGTGAGATAGAGTGAGTAAGTACTTCCCGCGCATCTTATGGAGTAATCGGACACGAAATGTCTATCACGAGCGTTTACGTCACCCGTACACTGCGTAAACTCCACCAAGTACTGCACTAGGACGGGATACAGTAGCCAAAGTATGGTGACGAGCCATGAAATAACTAAATCATAGGCGTGCATATTCTCTCCTACGAGTTTCTGCGCACTCGCGGACAGCTTGCGAGTTGTCTCATTACTCATCTTAACAACTTCGTCGTCCTCTGCCGAATCTTTCGCTTGGCTCGTCTTGGTGGCTTTCACTCTCGCTTTGGCTTGCTCTTCTTTCAATTCTTCGACATACTTCGCCCCTGTGAATATTATAAATAAGAATACCATCAGACCCAGCGGTAGTGCTTCATGAAACAGCAAGTTTTGATAAAAGGACCACCCGAGAGCGCACTTCTGCGGAACGGAACGCGTGTCAGGGAGTGAAAGTTTCTCTGCAATCAACAGAAAGGCTTTCATGGATAGTGGCCACTTGAGATCTAAGTTTTTTGCTAATCCCGTCATCTGCAAATAGGTGATGAAGGATTTTATGATGCTGACAGCTTGAGAATCCCTGCGTTGATTCACCCTGTAAATCACCCAAGTGAGAAGCACTATCCAAATGAAATTCATTATCAGGATCGGAACGCTGAGCAGACCCGATAACCCCTCGGAACAATCGTAGCATTTTGGTGGATAGTTTTCACGAATTGAGTGAAAAGCGTATCCATCGCTGCACGCTGCACATTGCGCCCCCGTATAACGCTTATCCAAACACGTGCTGTTGATACCACCGAGACACGCCGCTGCGTATGGACAAGCTCGAAACTCAAGAGTGCGAGGATTGAATCTATAGAATCCAGGCAACGTTTCAATGTTTTCTATGCCGTCACCGTTACACTTGGCACCATTCGGGCACTGTGCGCAACTGTAACTCTCCATCGGTTCTTTTCGATAGTAGCTGTCGAAAGGCACGGTTGTTTGGGAGATGCAATGACAAGCACTCTTGCTCGCCTGACCCAAGGAACCTGCAAGCCGAATCCCTGATGCTGTCGTGTAATTCTGTTTCAGACGACCGTTTTCGCGCGAAGTATCCATGAACTGTGGACAAGAAGTGCACGGTCCATCGCCGAGAGACTCCTTGTAGAAGCCATTCTTGCACGGCGCACAAATGCCGTACGGATGAAGCGCATTGAGCCATTGAAGAGAACCGGACGTGGTGCTTTTGTATAAAGTCATGTTGCTTTCCACGTAACGTGTGTCTAAATCATCCAAGTCTCCTGTATCACCACTTACATCTCCGGTGAAGCCTGGTAAACACGAGCAAGAGTTCCCATCAGACGCACTATTTGGTTTCACCATCGAGCAGTTCATGATGGTCACAGGTGTGTCCGCCATCACGTTGCTGATGCTGCTGGCCACGTTGACGATCTCAACAACGGAAAATTCAAGTTGGTAATCGACTCCGCGTGTTCCAACTATTTTCAGAGAGTCAAATCTTGCGATACCGTCGACCATGGTCACTTGAGTGCCAGAAACGCCCTCAGGTGTGGGCGTCAAACTCGCGCGAACCAACGTCGCGTTCATACCCGTACACAGATTTCCGATAGAATCCACCGCTGCGATAACCGGTTCAGGTAAAAGCTTAAAATCATTCTCATTTATGAATGGCGGTGGTGTCACGACTTTCAGCGCTGTTGGAACACCCGGTAAGACTGTGAATTCCAGAATGTCGTCCTCGAGTGTCGGATAGATGGCAGCCGGGCACCTATTCGAATTGCACGTCGATGTGAACTTTAATCTATAAACACCTGCCAATGCATTTTGAATTTTCAGACCGACATTGTAATGCGTATCTGGGGCCACGCCACTGTACGAAATCTCTCTACAATAGGAAGGTGCCGGATTGGTGTACACCGTCGAGTACCTGTGGGCTCCAGTGACGGGATCGGTAGTAAGCACAGGGGTCGGATTCGTATCTTCAGTATTTTCACACCACCCAACCTCACCATTCATGGCGAGGAGACTTCCATTCCAAACGGCACGCAATGTAGGGATCGTAGCAGACTGTAACTGATATTCCTCGGGTGTGAACGAAACAAGTTCAGCCGTGACGTTTCGTGCCTCAGAGTCCCAAGTCTGTCCGACTGGATAGCCCCCAGGATCAGTCATTCGCACTACGAAGTTTCGTAGCGTAATAGTTGGAGCACCGAAATAGCTCGTTGGATCTCGACAAAGACCGCGCTCGACACGATTGAAGGAGTTACCAGAGCACGCGTCGAGTGCAGCTGGATAGCCGGTGTGGTAGCGCAACATCAGAGATACCGAGTCTATACCAGGGGCCGAAAACGTCACAGAATAGTTCCCGGTACAAGGACGATAGAAAACGAGATCATCGAATATCGCCGCCCCACCAATCGTGGTCCGAGGTGTGTACGAGAAATTAGTTTCCGAGGTACAGGCACCAATCGCAACTGGTGCAGCCGCAACGGAGATTTCATAGTTGCTATTAACGGCGTTCAATCCTGCGTCTACTGCACGCAACTGAACCATGCCGATACGAACTTCTTTGGCTGTCTCATACTCGGTCCGCAGCGAAATGGGGCTCAACACGCCGGGTATGGTGAACGCCTAAAATAATTAATTTGTCAGCGAAATAATTTTCATGATTGAAGTCGTAGTGCGCCGTACCGTCGAAATATCGAGTGCGGATGGAGTGCCTGGTGTGATGGTGAACGTGCGCGACACTTCCTCGACTGATGTCCCGCAATTCGAGCAGCTGAAGGTTATGACGTAATTGCCAGCCTAGTAATAATTAATTTAGCACACTACGTTCAGAAATCATCATTCATTTTACGCAAGCTTACCTCAGGCATTCCCAATGCAAGGTTGGAAAATAAAATACTTCCAACACCGACCCCTAAAGTACCAGTACGTCCAGATGCACTGAACGTGTGCCTATTCGCATTAATTAATTAATTAGAATGTTAAAAACATATTTTGCATGATGCGCACCTTGGACCTCTGATACTCGCGACGAGAGATGCACTCTGAGTGTTACTCGCTCCGAGCAAATTATCTGCAACATCTGTGATCGCAATTTCATGCGGTTCGAGAACTACCTGCAATTCTGCGTTGTACGAAACTGTGGGCGAATTGGCGACGAGCAGTTTAGCCGGAGCTCCGATCGACACAGTCACACGATACGTCGCTACGAGGACACCGTTCATGTAGAATTCAATCGCGTGTTCACCTGCGATGGGTGCACGCAGTACCAAGTTCGTGAACTCAACGATACCCGGTTGACTTGCCTGCGATGTAAAAATTAATTAATTAATTTTTCGAAATAAAACAAATTGATCATTCGTGCGAATCGTAGACGTACCTGAGCGCTGCACGCCGTGATGTTCGCGCAGGATATCGCGTAATTTGATCCTCCGATTAATGGGTCAATTCCCTGCGGATAGTCTTCCAATTCTGCAGTTTCACAACGTACGGTAATTTGAGCTCCGTACGTGGACGTTGAGAGAAAATTGCCGCCGCCATCATGCACTCTGCCAACGAGCGGATGTGTCGCGTTCGTGATCCTTGTGTGCAGTGAGGATACAAATATTTCACTCGCTTGAGTTTGCGTGAGTATAAAATTTTCCGGTTCGCCTGGCACAATCTGCAAAAAGTACTCCACTCCGAGCAAACCTGGGCTCTGCACCAAGATCGAGTAAGTCCCAACAGATGGGGCGGGGACTATGAGACCATCGAAGTAACTTTCTCCGGAACGGGTGATTAGGTCAAGGGTAACGACAGGCGAACATAATGCACCCCCGAGTTTCGACGTCGCACTGTCTACGCCGGCGCACTCGCATCCACCGCTTTCCCTCACTCGGCACAGAGTGATGGTTTTCGACGAGAGCTGTACCGCTCTCCTCTCGCAGGTTTCACACGATCGAGTCTCGAATACACCGACGGGATTGAAACCTCCGTCTAGAACATTTGCGATAAATGGGTGCACCGATACCTCTGCTGACGCTCTATACCACTGACACGTGCAATTTGACGCTGTCTGACAGCCCTGCTCGGACGTACTGCAGTACGGCAGAAGTCCAAGGTGCTTTGACGCTCCCGGTGTGATGGTCAGTAAAACAGATGCAGAGGACAAGCTTGGATCGGCCGAAGTGAAGGTCAAGTTATAGATTCCAATCTCAGGCTTGACCAAATGCAATCCTGAAAACGTCGCAGTGCCAGCGCTGCTGGTGATTTCTGAAAGCGAGCCCACTCTCGGATATTGAGTCGTATCCGAAAACACAGTGAGAACAGAGCCCCTCGTGACTGTTGTCTTGTTCGCACCGAGAATGTACGGATGATAACCAGTACTCGTCTCGTTCAGAGTCGCGGTCAATGTGATCCCACTCGGCATCGTTCCGAGTGGAGATTCATTCCCGGCTCCATCGACGGGCACAATCACAAAGTCGCTCAAGGGGACGGTGTCTCCAGCAGAGTATTCAGAAGCTTCCGAAGCTTGAATACTTTCCGAGAATGAACTTGCATACTCGAAACGAGTCGGACTTGAAACTTTAAAACCGTTCACTTGCCCTATTGTCACTGTGACGTTGAGCGTGGTACTCTGCAATTTAGGAGACCGCGTTATACCACCCACGTCTGCACTGACTTCAAAAACTTTCAAGATGTGAGTTCCCACTTTCGGATAATCAGCGACCAAACCCGCGACCGACACTTGACCATTTCCATCGGTGTATAATACATCAGATCCAGACAAAACGAGAGTCTCGCTCGTGATTTGGATGGTTCGGTTCGGAGCCACAGAATCTGCAGTTGAATGTCGGTCTCCCGTTCCAAGTGCAGTGCCACTCATGTCCTGGATGTCAATCGTGAACGAAGCCAATGTAACAGACTTGTCCGCTACTACATCTGGTAATACTGAGTGAGATGAAACACATGCATACCCGGCATTACCGGGAAGCATGTTTATGATCTGCTTTACCGAAGTCAAGTCTGGAGAGGAGAATGTCAGACTGAATTCCCCGACGGTCGGAGAGATCACTGCGAGATCTGCAAATCGCCAAACTCCCTGATCATCTCTACTCATTTCTAATGTTCCTCCTAAATTGATCCCTGGTGAAGCCTCTACCTTCACGGTACGTGAATCGACCTCGGCTGAACCCACAAAGTTATTTCCACCGTCGTACGCCCCAATGACAATTTCACCAGTGGATTGTGTTGGCCCCTCCGCGTACACCGTCCTCTTGCTATATGTTCCATTTATTCGAAGATACGTTGGATCACCGAGATCGATTCGTATGATTGAGTGAGCGATCAAGGGAACCCCGTTCAACTCGGCTCTAAACTGTATGATGTATTTTGAAAGCTCGCCAAAGTCCCCGCGAGTTGCGGCGTCGTACGTTATATCGTCATTTGACCCGATTGCACGCGATCCTGAAGGTGCTCTGGCAACCAAATAAAGATCATCAAATGATACCCGACCGTCGCTTGTCACTTTCATTAAAGTTCCAGCGAGATCGGCGCCCACGCTCCTTTCAGCATACACTCCATTTGCATCGCGTGTGCTCGTGACTATTGAAGCATTCACCGTTACTTCATTCTCTGAAAGAGATTGAAGAGCATTCCCTGCAATATCGACGATGTCTATCGTAAAAGAGCCTATTGAGATATTGAGACCTCCTCGTAAAATGATTCCATCGGATGGAAACAGGGCGTCGTTTGAAATTGAACTTTCCGTCACCCCACCTGGGGAAGCCGTCAATCCAGCCAATTGACCCGGTTGAACGGAAAATTGAGCGTGATCTAGGATGCTCAGACTCGTCGCACATGTACCAGAAGAACAATCTGCTGCGGAGAACGTGATGTTGTACTCCCCAGCGGTTGGTACTGCAGTCAACACGGGTACGAGACTCGTTTCCCCACTCGACGTCAAGGAAGACGAAGTGTCCTCTGTGATGCTCAACAAAGAAGCGCCAGTAATCGTCGCTGAAATCCGATAACCCTTAGTTCCTTGTCCATTACGATCATATGGAATTATGGTTCCATTAATGTCGACGAGTGCAACCTTAAAAGCGCCGGGCGAAAAGTCTGCGGCTGACACGAGAGCTCTGTAAGACGGTGGTCTGTCCAAGAGTTTGACTCCAGCTGGTGGTCCGTGAAGGATGAGGGATCCTCTTGAATCGCCGTAATCGACGCCATTCAATGTCACGGCAACGCTCACGGTTTGAGGAACGCCATTTACGAGCCATGGGAGAGGACTTCCAACGGGATTGTTGCATCTGTCGCCTGATACTTGACACATTGGACATGCGACCTCCGTCGCGCTGATGAAAGTTGCACTGGTCACACTCGCAGGATCGTCATGAAACTTGCACTTCAAATTTGGTGAATCGATATATGGACCTCCAAATAGACGAAGTTGAACTGGTGTGTTTTCATCGTCCTCACCCGTGTAGAGAGCAAGAGCGTCTTCGGACCCGATCTTCATGTTGGTGATGACTGCTGGATCGTGGTAGCGCAAGTTTAAGCTTCCAGCGCTCCATAAGGAACCTTGCCATACGTTTGTTGGATCATTTATATCGCTTGGAAACCCATCAAATGATATTTCGACTTCGCTATATCCTTGTTGAAGTGAGTTGGAGTTCGCCGCAGACGGTGCTGCACAAGAAATTGTATTCGGAGACAAGTAGGTTGCCGGTGACCATCCAGTTTCCAAGAATCCATCATTTGAATCGCGCCGATGACCAAATCGACAAGAAATTGAATGACTGAGACTGCCACTGAGCGGTTTGGAATAGAAGCCTGATCCATGTATGGTCACATCCGTTCCGGAAGTCGTTGACATGACGTGCGTCGGTTCAATGCCCGTCAAGGTCACGGTGGAATATTTCGAGTACGTCGTTGCGGTTCCTGCACTTGCAGTAAAGATCGCATGCTCCCCTGGAACTTTGGTGATACCACCGAAAACTGAAGATTCTTCAAACGTCCCCACGCGTCTGAAACACCCGCTCGTACATCCGCTCGAGGTATCAGTTCCACCTATTTCAATCTTCACGATTCTGCTGCTATCTCCGTCGCGCGATCCCACCGTCCAATACATGTAATCCTTTGCTCCAGGTCCACTCGCTTCCTGAACAGTTGCACTCAAGGCGTCGCGCTCTCCTAATTCTGGATCGAGAGCTATCATGGCGAGCGGTCCATCTCCGCTCTGAAAGTTCAAGTCAAACATAAATATGCACGCCGCACGTTTGTGACAGTTTGTGCAATCTTCGTCTCTACCTGAAGTTCCGACGTATCCGTACCCGTTGTGTTTGGTGATCGCCGTAAACGTCGAGAAACGACCTTGTTTTGCGTCAAACTGTCCTTCACACGCGGAAGTCACCTTGACTGACGTCACATCCAAATACATTTCGACCCCATCACCGTTGCGAGTCCGCTGATCCGTGTTCACCTTGAATAAATTAGGATAAAATGTTCTTGACCCAGTATTATTTAAGAGAGCGGAACCAGCGAATATGACATAGTGTCCTTCACTGTTATTGTGAGGCACACTCGTCTCGATTCGCATGGCGTCGGGTTGTACTGCGCAATCTGGACACTTCTGATTCAGAAGACTCGGAGCCAGGACACTTTTCCCTGCGTCTTCTAGATTTATATTCACCATACCTATTGTTCCCCGTTGATCACTTTGATGTGTGGCTTTGTATACAATCATTCCGGTGGATTCATCCACTCCCAAAGCATCCAGGATGTACTCATCAAGCTCAAACGTTGTAGCATAAGCCCCACTCCTCGAGCTACCGAGCACGCAGGCCGCCCATTGAGAATCATCTGACGAACACGCCGTCCCTTCATACTTGTATAGCACGAATTTGAATCGATTTTCCGTCGTGGCGTGCCACATGTTGACGGGAGCGATGATTCCAGTCAACGTCGTCGATACGTCTGCACTCAATTTGGCATACACTCCGTACCATCCCCGTGATTTGATAGGGTTGACGTGACCATAAGCTCTCGGATGCTTCGTCGGGCACGAACTCGACGCCCCGGGGCCACAAAACCCCGGAGACGGCGCCAGTGGAAGAGGCATCGCGCCAGTCGATTCCCGTCGCGGCCCTCCAGGACCCCAACCTCGCGACGCGAAACCATTGGCGGTGAACGTCTCCGGTGACCTGGGATCGACTTCAATTATCCTACTACCCACGGAATCTTGCGCGTAGACGTACACGACATTCTTACGAACGTCCAATAACACGTCGCTGACGTGCTTTTCACCAAACGTCGTCCCATTCGTGTCGTACGCGTACGCGACGGTACCGTCTATCCTCGTCTCCCTCCCCACCGAAGGCGTCGGAACGTCACAACTGAGTCCCATCCATCCCTCTGCGCATTCGCACACCCCATCCACGCCGCACGCACCTCGACCGACGTCCGCCGAACAACCGGCGACGCAGCGGTTAAACGTCACACTTTCGCATAAATGCGCCGATACCAGCGCGATCAGGACACCGAACGCGATCGCACCCGTCCGAAGACCTCCGCGCGCGCGTTTTGGACCGTTTCCGCCTCGCCACGTCCTCGTCTCCGCGTTCACCGCTTCGCGACGTCGACGAACACCCCCGCGGCGCGACGTCTCTTCGTCATCCGACCGCGACGAGACCGACGCCATCGCGACCGCGAGCGCGTTCCCACGGACGCGCACTCACGTCGTTCGCGCGCGATGCATGCCTGCGTTCGAACTGAACGTCACTCACCGATCACCGTCGCGCTCGCGCGTCACCGCGCGCGTCGACGACGTGTCCCGACGCCGGGCCGCGCGAGCGCCAACCGACGCGCTCGGGACGCGCTCGGGACTGTTCGGAGGGTCGTGACTCGTTATTTTCTGGACCCTAGGTGCCCCACCCCACGACCGCGCGCACCGTTTCATTTTCTTTTTGCATGTTTTGTTTCATCGAATTTCTTCTACGACGGGAAGGAAGATATCAGGCGGAGGCCCCGAGTGAGACGATGAGGCAGGGTGAGGGGGGTGGTCGTGAAAAGGCTCTCGACAGTCGTTCGTGCGCTCGCGGCGATTTCACGGGATGGTAGAGGGAGTCTCGGCGAATCGACGACGCGCGCGCGTCGTCGAACACCGGCCGCCAACGCACGTATCCGACGTCCGGCGCGAGATCGGTCCATGAGAAGCCGTGTGGTGCATCGTGCGCCGTGACGAATGTCGGGAGCATGGCCTCGTGGTGACCGCTTCTGGACGAGGTGTTGAGAAATGTAAACAGCTCGAGGGCGAGCCGACGAGAGATTCGAAACGCAGGCAAGAGGGACGCCTGCCTGCGCCATGGGTCCACGTATTTACAGTAGACGCACGCTCGCCAGTGATTCCACGTCGTCTTGTTTTCTCCGAATCGAAACGTGGTGTTGAAGGCGACGAGATCGCTTCCATCGACCGCGTCGTACTTTGAAAACAACCGAGCCCACGAGCCCGTGTACACGACGTCGGGTTCGACGATCCACGCCTGTTCATACTCGCTGAAGGCGAGCCACCTGATCGCGGCTGGTTTCACCGATGCGCCGTAAATTCCAGAGAATAAATGAAACGACACGCCCCAAGCCTCTCGTTCGATGTCTCGAGACGCCTCCACGACGGTGATTCCTTCGAAAAACGACGAAAGATTCGTACCGCCTTCGCGCACGACGACGGGTGCGTACGGACCTGGAATGTCAATATCCCTGAATATCGCATCAAAAGCGACGTGAGATAAACGTTCGTGCTCTTCGGCGTCACTGACGGTCAAGATGATGGCGGTCGAGGGTTTTAAACCATTCCGACGCGAGAACAAGGAGAACAAGGAGAATACACACGATGCCGAGACGGCGAGACTCGCATAGACGCAAACGAAGCGAGGTAAACACCGACGAAGGACGCGCTTACGCATCGATATTGGCACGCATGTGCTCACGAAGGGAATTTTTCAGACGCAGCGAGCGATATCATCGCAGTGCGTGGCCATCTGTGACGATTCAGAGTCCGTCACATGGTGCTTTTCTTCTCCGATGGAGTTACATAATTTACATTTGTGTTCTGGTACTAATCCAGACCTATGTGAGCATTCTCGTCGTGCAAAAGCAAACCGATTTGTTCCATTCGCTCTCTGTTGATCCTCTTTTCCCTCGCCATGTCTAACAGCACTCCTCGCATTTCGTTTTCGACGTCTTCGACTTGCTGATACGCCTCGCGAACCATGGCGTCGCTCTCTTCTCGGATGGCGACGGCGCGAGCTTCGTACACAGTCGCTTTTTCGCGAACGTTCGCGAGTTGATCGCTCAACTCCTTGACCTGGATCTCGAGTTCGACGTTTCTCGACGTTTCTATCGTCTCTCGAGTTTCCAAAGTCTTGGTCAACTGGGAGACTTGCGATTCGAGGAGAGAAATCGTTTTATCGCGCTCGCCGACGGCGGCTTTCGCATTCTCGAGCGCGCGCTCGTACGACGCGTGATCCACCTGTGCGTCGTCGAGAGCTCTCTCGAGTTCGGACGCGTTCAAGTCCAGAGCTTCCACCTGACGCGTCAGAGATTGACACTCCCCGGTCGTCGCGGCGAGCCTCGCCTCGGCGTCCGACAGCTCTTCTTCGCTCTTCTTCGTGGCTCTCGAATTTTCCTCTCTAAGACGAACAGCCTCGTCCTTGAGCGACTTGATGAGTTCGCTCTGATGCTGAAGCATGTCACTTTTGATCTTCAAGCCTTCATCCGCGGATTCGAGCTTCAATTGAAGCGTCTCGACGTCGCGAATGAGACGCTCCGCCGCCTCTTCTCTCGAACGCGCCTTCGCCTCGCGCGCCTTGGCGGTTTTCTCGGCTCGCATCGCGGCGTTCCGCGCCGCCTCAACGGTGTGATGGGAATCCTCTCGATCACACATCGCTTTTCGCGCGTTTTTGAGCTCTCCCTCGAGGATTTTCACCATCTCTCGCGTCTTGGCGAATCCATCGAGCTGGTCTCGTTGACTCTCCACGACTCGAGCCAACTCTTCGTTCAGCGCCTCGGCTTCTTCGCGCTCCTTCTCCATCGTTTTTATGCTCTCGATGAGATTGACCACCTCTTCCTTGCTATTCTTCAAATCTTCTTCCCGTTGCACCGCAATCTCCGTGTGCGCGCGCAGTTCCTGCTCCATCGCCGCCACGCGCTCGAGCAAACGCGCCTTTTCCGCAGTCGCCTCGACGTGCGCCGCCGATTCTTGCCGAGCCTGATTGACGCGTTCGTTCAGCATCACGTTCTGTTCATCGACGTACATGGACTTTAAATTAGCCAAATTCTCCGCCGCTTCGATCCTCACCTCGCGCAGCGTCCCCTCGAGCTCCATCGCGCGTCGCTTTTCCGCCTCGCCCTTGGTGCGCGCCGCCTCTGTCGCCGTCTCGGCTCGAGTCAACTCTCGACGAAGCGCGTCGATTTCCTCGCGAACAAGCTCGAATTCCCTCGGATCGACGTCGGGTGATTTCTGTGTCTCCGCGTCGCGCGTGTGCGGGGCCGTCTGTACCCCTTCGTCTTGAACGCGCGCGACGCGGTCCTCGAAATCGATGACGCGCTTCGTCGTCGCGAGTTGGACGCGCGCGTCGTCGTCCCTCGTCGGCACACTCGCGTCGTTCACGTCGCGATTTTCTTTCATCACCTCCTCTCGTCGAGGCGTTCGCGAAAAGTGTTCGGCGCGCGGCGGCGTCATACCACCGTTTGGACGCTCGCGATCGCTCGAGCGTCTCGTCGTCGAGATGGTTTTCGCCATGGCGCGCGTGCTCGTCTCCACGCTCACGACGACTCCGTCCAGATGCGCGAGCCAAGGAACGAGCGAGGTCATCGTCAACCTGTACGACGCGTTCTCACACATCTCGTTCGTTTCTCTTCCGATCACCGATCCCGGTTCCATCTTTAATCGAAGAGACTCCAACCGCGTGAGTTCGCTCAGCGCGCGCGCGCCGCCGAGACTCGTCAACGCGTTTCCCCTCGCGTCCAACGCGCGTATCATCCACTCCGCCCCATCGCTCCGACTCAACCCGTTCAAACACGCAATTTTATTATTCGACACGTTCAGAACCTCCAACGTCGACGATAACTCCCCGAATCCATCCAAATTCTCCAACGCGTTGCTCGCCAAACTCAGTCTCCGTAATTTCTTCAGACGTCCCAACCCTCGCGTCGTCGTCACCAGATTCGACGACGCGTCCAACTCCTCTAATCGCGTCAACCTCCCCAACGCCTCACACTCCACGCTCGTTATCTCACACGCGTGCACCGTCAGCGTTCGCAGATTCACAAACGTCTCCAATCCCTCGATGCGTCCCAGCGCGCGCAGCGGCGTCCCGTACGTCGCCAACTCGCGCACGTCGTCGCTCGCCATTCGTCTCCCTCGCGCGCCCTCTCCGATCACCGGTCGAAGATCGATCATCGTCGACGCGTCATCATCTCTCGCATCGTCTCTCTCTTCACTCTCTCTCTCGTCTCTCGCGCCTCCTACGCCTCC
>CEUV01016250.1_pt1 | contig 17554 bp, 22 predicted proteins | sample 356401 | NCBI WGS metagenome assembly CEUV01 (sample SAMEA2622710, study PRJEB7988) | marine metagenome | isolation source: saline water (ENVO:00002010), including
AGCGCCACTTCTCGACCCGTCCCGTCGCCTGGCAGAACCGTGATGCGATGGTCACTCATGGCCTCTCGCACATGGCGCTTCTACATGAACGCGACCCTCGGTCCACGAGAAATCTGAGGGTGCTCACCGCCATGTTTCGGCGTTGGTGAAGCCCGCATTGTTTTCTCAAAAATCGGCGCCTTGCGCGGTAGAAGGAGGGGATGTTTCATAGGCTGCCAAGCCGGAAGAACGAGCATGGCGGACGAGCACAAAAACGAGCAGGAACGTCGTGTCTCCGTGGAGGACATGCCTGCCGAAGTGCGCCAACTTTCGGATGCCATGTTGGGTGTGAATCCAAACTGGAACGTGCACGACTGGATCGTCGAGCAAGCCAACATGACGATGGATTTGCTCGCCCTTGATTTGTTGCGTGAAAAGATTGTGATTGACCAGCGTCTCCAGCGCCTCGACGACTTGGGTCGCCGCTTGGAGCCTGAAGCCTCAACCGAAGAACAGGACGACCCCCACCAGCGAAACCTGTTTGATTGCTTTGACCTCAACGAACCTCACGCGCTTCGAGGCTTGGGCGAGCGCGCCACCTCCGAGCCAGCCGTTGAACCGGTGAGCGAAGAGACGCACCCTGCGAACATCTTCCTCGATTTGATGCCCGACGCTAACACCGACGACCCGCTCCTTGCCATCGCTTGCCAGTCGGTCATCATGAGCATTGAACTCGAACTGGCTCGAGGCGAACCCGTCGCCTCGCTTCAGGCCATCTTTGACCACACTCGCGCTTCGAACATCCAAGATGATGAAACCGATGAAGCGCTGGACCACCTCCTGACCACCGGCCTGGTCATCGAAGTGGACGACGACTGCTTCATTCTCCTTCCGCCGTGATGGGAGCCCGCGGCAGTCCCAACGACCGACTTTATTCCACGGACGCCTATGCTGAACCATGGGAATACTGAGGTCGGTCGTTTGGGGAAGTGTAGCGTGGTTTTCAGCAACAGCGATGATGGTGCATCCTGAAATGGCGCTCGGCTTGGCTATCGTGGTGGCGTTCCTGTCTGAATCCGCTCATCACAGTGCGGAGCTGGGGCGCATGCGACGGGACGGGCATCAACTCGCCTCTCAACTCCGTGAAGCCAACGGCCAAGTGGAGAGCTTGCAGCGCGCATTAACCCGGCGGCACGTGGAGTTGAACACCGCCATCGAGGAACTTCAGCGGCGTGACGCCGTGGGCAGTCCGGCGGCTCGCGAGTTGCTCAAACGCCAGGAAGAAGCCATGACGGCGGCCTCCCATGCGCTTGAGGCGCGTCAAGAACGAAACGACATGGTGTTCAACAGCATGGAGCGCTTGCTCAACATGCAGGTTGAGCAGGTGGCCAACATGCAACAAGCCATGGGGAATCTGCTCCAACACCTGATCTCCCAGCCTCGAGGGCACTTCACCATGAGTGACAGCGTGCTCGTGCAGGAGCGAGGAGGTGGAGGGCTCGACGAGACCTTTGCGGAATTGAACGAATGGCTTTCGCGAGAAGCGGTATCTTCACCATGAGGGGCGGCATCCCTGCGCCATGGCAAGCAAGAAAGAGGGTGCGCAGCGCGTCCTCGACGCGCATGCCTCGCGCCAGAAGGTCAAGAAGCGCCTTGTTCCCGTCGTCGTGATCATCGTGCTCATCGGCATCGGTGTGGCCGCCCTCACGCGCTGGGAATTCGGTTTGGCCACCGTTCTGTTGTGTGGCTTGCTGTTCCAATATGCGGTGGAACGCATGACCACCATCCTTGACGCAGGCGTCATCAACGGGCTGAAAGACATGGGTTGGGACGTTGACACCGAACTCGACGAGGCAACGTTGGAGAAAATCAGCACCATCGCCGCAAAGTAGGTGGAGAGGTTGACTGCGAACAAGGACCTGATTCAGCAATTCTTCGTCGATGAGCGGCAGGCGCACAGGCGTGCCGTCATCGTGACGTGGATCATCGTTGGTTTGGCCGACCTATGGGGCATCGGTGCTTATTTCGGTGGCGTTGAACTCTTCGTTATTCTCCAAGGGTTGATCGTGTTCTTGGCCTTGGTGATGGTGTGCATGTGGTTGAGTTTGCGTCGCAAAAAAACACTGCAGGACCGTTTGAGCGAGGTGCTCGACAGCATCGAATTCGGGTGGGATGAACTTCACGGGTTGGACCTCAGCAGCGAAGAATCGGACCATCTTCACCTCGCCTTTGCTTCAACGGTCGGTCGGGCAGCCTCCAACGAGACTTTTCTTCGAACGCGAGGCGGGGACGAGAAAGGCCCGGCCTTCGGCAAGCCCGGCATCGACATTGATGCAACGGCTGAACGCGTGGACCCGGCCCTGCACGAGGAAGACTACGCTGGCTTGGAAGGGGAATTGCGGGTCAGCGAGCAACTCGTTGAAGAGGCCAATCAACACTACGCCGAAGAGGCCCAACGCCTGTGGGACATCGCTGAGGCTCGCGACATGGACAACATTGAGGAAGGCGTCAGCAGACTGGGAGATTTGGTCGCCTCCGGTTGGTTCGAGCGAAACGCCAAGGACGGAGCCGTTGAGGAATTGATGAAATCAAAGGGCGGCGGCGATTCTCAATGAGCATCTTCTAAAGCCGCCTTCATGCCACTAAAGGCATGACGGTGAAGGCCATCCTCGTCGCTGGCGGCTACGGTTCCCGTCTTCTTCCCTTTACGCGCTACACGCAGAAGACGCTGCTTCCGCTGCATGAACGCCCGGTCATCGACTACGCGCTGGGCACCATCCGTCGGGCAGGCATCAAGGACATCACCATCATCTCAAACCAGTTCGTCGGGCAAATCGCAAAACACGTTGGTCAAGGCCTTCCAGGCGAACGCATTCACTACGTCATCGAGGAAGAGCCACTGGGCGTAGCGCACGCCCTCAACTTGGCTCGGCCCTACAACTCCGATGCCCGCCTCATGGTGTACTTCTCAGACAACATCACCACGCTCGAGTTTGGCGAACATGTTGCTGCCTTTGAGGATGCAGCGACGCCACCGGGTTGCCTGCTCATCGCTCGAGAAGAACCTCACCCGGAGGCCTTTGGTGTGGCGGTGTTTGATGACGATGGCAAGATCTGCGACATCGTGGAAAAACCGGCCAATCCGCCCTCCAACCTCGCCATCGGCGGGATTTACATGTTCGACGAGGAATTCTGGACCCACCTTGACCAGGCCGTTGCCGACCACGGTGAATCCTTCTCCATCTCCGACATCACCCGAACCTATGTCAAGGCCGGTCGAGCCGCTGTCCTCTCCGTTGGCGAAGAGACGTGGGTGGACTGTGGCACACCCGATTCCCTTCTCCAAGCCTCTCAAATGGCGAAAGATGGAAAATTGGACCCCACCCCCCACCGATGAACGGAGCGATGGACATGAAGGTAGGTATCATTGGAGCTGGCATGGTTGGCGGAGCGATTGAACACTGTTTCGGGCACGCCCACGACCTGTATGTTCACGACCCTGCACGAGGCACATCGCTCAGCGATGTCATCGATCACGTTGACATGGCCTACATCGCCGTCCCCACACCGCCGCACCCTGAAACAGGCGCCTGCGACACCACCATTGTCGAAGGCGTGCTCGACGCGCTTCCCAAGGGCTTCACGGCCGTCATCAAGAGCACCGTCGTACCGGGCACCACGCAGACCTATCACGAGCGCTATCCAGACTTGAAGATCGCTTATTCACCTGAATTTTTGGTCGAGCGTCGCCGTCTCGAAGATTTTGCCAATCAAGACATCTTGGTGGTGGGCACCCACCACAAGGACGTCGCAGAGATGGTGTTTCAGCAACACCGAGAAGCCGGCGTGCTTCGAAAAGAACAGGTGTATCAGGTCACACCTACCCAAGCTGAACTGGTGAAGTACACCAAGAACACGTTCTATGCGCTGAAGGTGACCTTTGCCAACCAAATGTACGACATCTGTCAGGGGATGGGCGAGGACTGGTATGCCATCCGGGACATCATCACGGCCGACCAAGCCCAACCCATCGGTCCCTCGCACCTCGACCCGATCTTTGGCCTCCGCCGTGGTTTTGGCGGCAAATGCCTGCCCAAGGACAGTTCCGCCCTTGGCGTGTTAGCGGACGAACTCGGCGTGAAATACGCCATCATGGATGCCATGCAGGAAGACAACGATGTGCTTCGTGGCATGCTGACGGGGAAACCCAGCGACGTGGTCACCAATGACGATTGACGCCATGGCATGGCTCGACGAACGTGTGCCTCGTGGCTCGCTGATTCGTTTCAGCATAGCCGGCGGCTTCAACAGCCTCATCTTTTACTCGACATGGATCGTACTCCTCGCCACGTTCGCTGGCATCGATGTTCGCCTGTTGTGGGGCGCCTGTTGGGGCGCCACCGGCGTCTTTGCCCACTACGTTCACCGCTGGTTCACCTTTGACGACCGAAAACCGGTGTCGTGGACCTTGCCCACCGCCGTTCCCGTCTACATCATCAGCCTCGGCGGTTCAAGCCTCACCATCGGCTGGCTCGACGACCTGTTTTCCGAAGACGTTCGCCTCTTGGGGGTGGCCAACCTGCTGGTCTGGGGCGTTATCGTGTGGCTGATGTTGCGTGTGTTGGTGTTCCAATATTCGCCTACAGAGCATGCGTCTCGAGCACGTCCAGAGGAATGACGTCAAGCGCCCGCTGATGTGTGGCTTCCAAGTCCACAGGACACGCCTTGCCCGCATTGACCGCCAACAACCAGGTTCGAGCACAGACGCACCAAGAATCACCGGCTTTCAATCCGGGGAAATTGAATCGCGGTGCGGGCGTGATGAGGTCGTTGCCCATGTCCCTGGCGAATTCGAGGAAGTCGTCGTTGAGGACGCAGCACACCGTGTGGGAACCGTGGTCGTTGTCGTCGGTGTTGCAACAGCCGTCCCGATACCAACCGGTCAGCGGGTCCTGGGAGCAGGGCTCAAGTTCGGTACCGAGCACGTTCACACTGGGGTGCATGGCACGAGGAATGGATGCTACCTCTTCAACGCTTGTCCGTGAAGCCGTCAACCCCTGAGACCAGATTTGATTCGCTGCCACAGACTTTGTCGGGCGGGGGGTTCCGCTCGCCCGAGCAGCACGTCCAATTCACCCGATCGCTCGAGGTTCACCAGATCATCGAACCCGCCAACATGGTGGTCGCCCACCACGATTTGAGGAACGGTTCGAGCCCCCCCGGTGGTGCGAGCAAAGGCGCGTTGAATTGCGGGGTCGTTTTTCAGTCGACGTTCCTTGTAGGCCACCTGTTTTCCATCGAGCAAACGCTTGGCTTGAACGCAAGCACCGCAGCCACGGCCGGTCCAGATGACCACCGGTGCATCGCTGCCCTCAACCATGCTCCTCGGGCATCTAAGGGTGGTTTCAAGATTGGGGGGTTGTGGGGGCTTTTCTCCGTTGGGTTCATTGGGTAGAAGCGCGGCATGGGCGCGTAATGCTACCCGATACGGTACACAAACTCCCCCGAGAGGAACGCTTCGCCTACGCTCGCTTGTTGGCCTACATGGCTCGCATCGACAACGAACTGACGGTTGACGAGATGGCCATGTTTGAGCAACGCCTCGGCACTGCCTTGCTTTCACCCGGACAGCGAGAGGCCATTCGCGCCGCCCTCAAGAATCCACCAACATTAGAAGAGTGCCTTGAGGAACTGTCTGGAGAAGCCGGTCGCCTTGCTCTTCGGGACGCTGTCATGATGGCGGCAGCCGACGGTACCGTTGACGAGGATGAACGGGACGCTTTGGAGGACATCTCCGAACACTTGGGCCTCCGAGAAGATGCCGTTGAACAACTGCTCAACTGGACCATCAAGGGCTACAAGTGGATGAAAGAGGGCTACGAACTTCTTGACACGCTCGAGGAATGAGGCACCATGTTCCCCGATGGGTTGGTCCATCGTTCGCCACAAGAACGGGTTCGTTATGCCGAAATATTGGTCTACATCGCGGCCGCCGACGGTGAACTGGTCCGGGAAGAGATCGCCACCATCGAGGCCATGATGGGTCGAGCCATGCTCCATCCCGAATCGAGGATCACCGTCCGAGCAGGATTTGAACAACCCATCCCCCTCGAGCAATCCCTGACCGACCTTGATCCCGCACTGGCACAAATCGTCCTGCGCGATGCGGCCTTGGTCGCCGCGGTTGACGGCGATTACGACCGAAAGGAATTGACGGCCCTCAGGAAAATCGCGAAGGCCGCCGGTGCCTCAAACACGCAACTCTCCGCCCTCTTGGACTGGGTGAAAGAAGGATGGCTTTGGTTCGAGAAAGCAGGCGTCTTCTTGGGCCAGTAACGGCCCTTTTCCATCCGTTCTTTGAGAGACATCTTCAAAGAGAGAAAGCCGTCCCGTCAGTTTGGTGGGGACATTGCAAAACGGGGTTAGCGGTTGGTATGCACGATTGGACCGATGTCTTGACAACCGCGAACAACAAATCGACATTTGGTTGACCACATGGGAACAATCCCTCAAGACCTTCCAGCCCATTGCTGCTCTGCTTCCCGAAGACTGGCCGACCCTTCCTGCCAACCTCCTCACCGACCCCGGTCATGTCCTTGATCACCTGCTTGCTCGCCACGACGCCGAGTCCGATGGCCGCTCGCCCAGAGGCGCCCACCCAACGCCGCCACGACTGGCTGACGCCGTTATTTGCTCCGAGATGAAGGACAGTTTGGTCAATCCAAAGAAACCCGTCCAGCAGTCCAATTTCCTCATGAGTAACCTCCCCCCTGGTTTCCGCCAACACGTCGAACAGCTCAACCTTCCAAAAGCCACCCAAGACAGCGAAGTGGATGACGAAGCTGAACATGAGGCCGTGAACAACGACCTGCGAACCCTCAGCGGCATTCCGCTCCCCGTCGCCGACACCGCTTGCGGTGGCGGTCTGTTCCATGCCCGACTGATTCGCCGCCACGCCGACGCTCACGAAGATGCTGACCCTGAGGTCAGGAAGGAGGACACGCGGCGCTTGTTCTCAAACGTTCAACTCCTCGATGTTGACCCGCTGGTCGTCGAGAGCACCAAGGCTCGTCTGTTGCTTGAGTCCATCCGTCATGAACTGGTGAGTTTCGGCCCCGAGACACCCGGGAAAATTTCTCGGAAAGAAATGGAAGCACTCCTCGAAGCTGGCGTTCAGCAGGGCGATGCACTCCAAGGCGAATGGCCCTGGGAACAAGCGCCTGAATTGGTGCTGACCAATCCGCCATGGCTTCGCATCAAAGACCGATTCCGGGGCATGGAAGACGGGAGTCAACTTCGCAAGGAGCTCGGAGAGCGCCTTCGTGGGTTGACCGACAACGGACAGCCTCGCTTCTCAACGATGCGTGGCAACGTGAACCTCTACCGTTTGTTCATCGAGCGAAGCCTCCAGATCCTCAACGACGGTGGACGACTCCGCATCATCGCTCCCGACAGTTTGCTGCGTGAACAGTCCTCGCATCCGCTGCGAGAATTGCTCGTCAATCACCACGGATGGACCCATGCGTGGGCCATTGAAGAAGCGAACTTGCTTTTCCCCGGCATGACGCAGGGCGTGGTGGTGCTCGGCATCACGGCGAACGGAAAAGCGTCCGTGCTCAACCTTCAGGGTCCCATCACCCGAGCCGACCTGCGTCGGGAAGGTGAAGGCCTCTCCTCTCGCGTGCCGCAGTTTGAACTCAAGCACGAGCAATGGATGGCGTGGGCTCGTGACACGTGGGCCGTGCCTCGCCTGCCACGCGACCGAATTGAGCGGTCTTACACCCTCAAGGTGCTCGACCGGCTTGCACAACTCCCTCGCCTCAGCGATGAGGAACACCCGCTGACGACCAACCAGCGACAGGTTCGTGTTCGCGTTGGCGAAATTGACCAAACCGCTCACGCCAAGAACATTGAAACCTGGGTCAAAGGCAAGCGAAGCCGTCCCTTCATCCGCGGCGTACACTTCTCCGAAAGCGAAGACGGGCAGGTCTTCATTCGACATCCTGCCTTCCGCACCGACATCCCGTCCCGGGCCAGCGAACGCCAATTGGCCATGTGGGTGGGCGAACAACACCCGACCTATGGTCCTCGCCTCGCCTGCCAAGCCATCGTCAACGCTCACCAGGAGCGTCGCCTTCGATGGGCGGTGATCCCAGAGGGAAGCGTGCTCGGGAACAGCGTCAACCACATCGAGCTGCACGACGACATCCAAGCCCGTCTCATGCAGGACCACTCCGACATCGAAACGGGGTTGCAATGGTTGTGCAACCACCTCAACAACAACGATCTGGACGAGTGGGCTCGTGCATGGGCGGCCAACAACAACGTCAACAACTACGAGTTGGAGATGCTGCCCGTTGAATTGCCCGATTCGTTTCCACAATTCAGCACTCTCGTTGGTTGATGTGGAAGATACGCCCGCAGGATTTCCGAATACCCGCGTTTTCAACACGATAATTTATATCACCATCGCGGTTCGCTGAGGATGCGAACGCTTCGGAGGATGCAAAGAAAATGGGTGTTCATCCGAAAATCGGCATCACGGGCCTGCCACGCAGTGGAAAGTCGGCCGTGATGGAGAAGGTGCTTGACATGTTGCTTGACGAGCGCAAGCGAGAGATCAGCATGCGCGGCGGCACCTCCGAGAAGCCCATCCTTGGTGGACTTCGAACCGAACCGCTTTTGGAAAACGGCGAGCGCATGGGTTACAAGGTCATCGACATCGTCTCGGGCGAGGAAGGGACCATCGCCCACAAGAGCATCGATTCTCGCCTGCGCGTGCTCGGCTACGGTATCGACGTGGAGGAACTCAACCGAGTGGCGCTCCCTGCCATCGATTACGCCCAACATCACTGCGAAGTCCTCGTCATTGACGAAATCGGTAAGTTTTCGGTGGAATCCGAAGCCTTCGTTCAGGCGGTCCGGAGTGCCCTTGAAGTTGACATGCCCACCTTGTTGACCCTGCACAAAAAGAGTCGCCACCCGTTGCTTCAGGACATCCGTCGCCGTGATGACGGGCGCATCCTGGAAGTCACCCCGGTGAACCGGGCACTGTTGCCCTACAAGATTCACAAATTGATGCGCGAGACCTACTAAGGCGCGTCGACCGTCATCGGTTCCTTCATGGCACCCCTCTTCGTGGACGCGTCATGCACCCGCCCAACGTTGCCGTGGAGCGACTCCTCTACGGCACCGGCGTTGGCCTTCTGCTAGGAGCAGGTTTCGGACTGCAATCCGGACGCTCGTGGGGCGCCCAACCGCCTGCCTTGGAACTCTTCCTCGCTGCCGCCGTGGTCTGCTTCATCCTTGGATGGACACTTGGAAACGGGACGGGTCCGCTGGCCAAATGGTTCTCACACGAAACCGAGGAGGCCATGGCGAAACGCGTTCGCGCTGACATCGAAGAGGTACATCGCTCCGAGGACGTGACCGCCAAGTGGGCCGCCATGGAAGCCAAGGTGCTGAGTCAAGACCTCGGCGAAGAAGAGTGACGCGCGCATCGTAGGGTTGATGTGCGTTCGTTACTTCGTTTGAAGCAGAGGCGAGACCATGAGCGATGTCCCCGAAGGATTGTACTACACCAAAGAGCACGAATGGATGCGAGTTGAAGGTGACACCGTCACCATCGGCATCACCGACCACGCCCAAGACATGCTCACGGACATCGTCTACATCGAACTCCCCGAAGAAGGAGACACCGTGGGCGACATGGGCGAGTTTGCCGTCGTTGAATCGGTCAAATCTGCTTCTCCTATTTTCGCACCCTTGGCCGGCACCATCACGGCCGTGAACTTCGATCTTGAAGATGCACCCGAACTCATGAACACCTCGCCCTACGGCGACGGGTGGATCGTCAAGATGACCCTCGACAACCCCGGTGCGGTGGCTGACCTCATGGATGCCGCAGCCTACAAAGCCGAAATCGGTGAGTGAATTCATTGGCGGACCAACCGGCCCTGACGCTCTACGTTGACGGGTCGTGCTTAGGCAACCAAAACGTCGACGCTTCAACGCCAGCGGCGTGGGGATTGGTTGTGGTTATCGGTGATTCGGGCTTGGGCAAAGGCTCGGGCGAACTCCACCACGAAGAAGCAGGGCCGGTCATCACCGATCCCCATCAGGAGGGGTTCATCGGTGCCGAAGTGGGCTCCAACAACACGGCCGAACTCAGTGGTTTTGCAGCAGCGTTGCGCTGGCTGCTCATTGAAGGCGGTGAAGAAGCCGCTGTCATTCGTGCAGATTCCACCTACGCCGGGAACCTTGCCAGCGGGGTGTGGAAGGCCAAAGCCAACCGGGAGTTGGTCGCCTACGTGCAGTCGCTGTGGGATGAGGTGGCGGCCCTTCGAGAACTCTCGTGGTCGCACGTGAAAGCGCATCGAGGCCACCGATGGAACGAACGAGCGGATCACTTGGCTGCACGCCATGCCGCCGGAGAACTTCCCGAACCGCTGACCTTTTGGAAACCAGGTCAGCGCTGAAGTCGCTGATTCAACCACGCTTCGAACGATTCACGCACGTCTTCTCGTCGAAGGGCGTGGTCCACCTGTGCTTGCAACCACAACATCGGTGCACCCGAATCGTACCACTGCGTGTCGTCGAGGACCATGCCGTGAAGGCTTCCAGCCCGCATCCAGTGCTCGTGGAGAGCGATGCTCTGAAGGTCGCCGTGGGCCTCGTAGGTGTAAGTCTTGAGCAAGTCTTGGGTTTCCGATGGGAACACGTATCGGCCGCACATCGCCAATTGGCTGGGTGCGTCTTCGGGTGCTGGCTTTTCCACCACCTCGACGATGCGGCCGTCGTTTAAGGCGACGATGCCGTAGTTCGACACCGCCGCAGCCTCAACTTCCATCAGGCCCACCGTGGCCTCACCGGTGGCCGCAAAAGCCTCGACGAGTCGCTTTGAAGCCTGACTCGCTGCGTAGTGCTCCACCGAAGCGTGGGTGTCCATGAGCAGGTTGTCGCCCAACATGACGAGCATGGGGCCGGAGACGGCGTCCAGCGCGGCTTCCAGGGCGTTGCCCACCCCTTTGGGCTCGTGTTGAAGATGGGTGAAGACCTCAAGGCCTTCCGTGGCATGAAAAAGCGAGGGGTCAAGGTGGCTGCGATGGGCGTGAAGGGCGCCACGGTCCTCCAGAAGCGCATCGAAGGATTTGCTCGGTGAGGTCACCACGTGAAGGCGCTCAACGCCGGCCGCCTTGGCTTCCAAGATGAGGTGGGTCAGCAACGGAACGTCGAGGAGCGGAAGCGATTCCTTCGGGGTGAAAGCGCTGACAGGAAACATCCGTGTCCCGAGCCCTGCTGCGATGAGAACAGCATCTCGAACCGGCTCCATGCGTTGCCACACGAGGCACAGGCTTTCAAGCGTGGCGCTCCAGCACGATGTGATGGAACGAAAAGACACGGTGGGTCTTCTCGTCGCAGGCGTCCTGCTCATTCTCCAATCCTTCACCGAATTCGCCCCTGATGGCCCGTGGGATTCGGCATCGTTCACCCGAGGCGTGCTCGGTCTGGTTGGCATGGTACTCGTCTACCTCGCTTGGTTCAAGCACACCTTCGGTATCTTCGGGGTCGCACCGACCGTGAACCGTTGGGCCACGCCAGAAACGACCTGGCTGCGGGTGCTCGCCTTCGGATTGGGCTGTTTGGTGGCGACGCGGGCCATTCGGTTGTTTGACGACAGCGGTGTTGTTCCAGAGCCGGCCGGTCTGTTGATCACGCTGGTCGGCGTGTTGGCCATCATGAACGGTCTCTATGTGTGGGCTGTCACGAGTGGCCCGCTCAACGATGAAGAGGAGTGAATCACTCGTCGAGCGAACGAAGCGCGTCGTCAAGTTCTGGAAGCTCGTCAGGCGCCTCCATTTGAGACACGTGCACGGCTCGCTGTTCACCGGTTGGCTGTTCGCCTTCACCGGCCAGCCATGCCTGCCACGCTTCGCTTCGCTCACGGCGGCGCATGGCCAACGGCTCCCACAGCGGTCCGAGATCGGCCTGAACATCGTGGAGCGCCTTCACTTGGGCAGCGAAACGGTCAGGATCAACTTCCTCCATGCGCAGCATCAGTTCGCGCAGGCGCGTGCGAACGACTTCGTCGCCGTCCTTCCACAACTGGTGGAACAGACCGCGAGCATCGGAAGGGTCGAATTCGATGTACTCCCGGAGGTTCGGCACCAAATTCCGTCGAACGATGGCCAGCGGATGGTCCGCCAGTTGTCGCAAACGGTCGGCCCATTGGTCCTTGTCGAGGTATTTGACGTCGCCCACCGTGGCGCTGGCGGCTGCCAATACGCCTTCATCTTCGGAGGCCAGCATGTCATCGAGCAGTGGAAGGGCGTCCCATGTCAAACGACGGAACAGACGGGTGAGGACGTCGGCCATGGCTCGACGCACGAGCGTTTCTTCGCGTTCGTGGAGGCGCAGGGCGAGTTGGTGACCAAAATCCCGGTCCGCTTCAATGGCTTTCGCAAGGCAGAGCGTGACCTTGTTGGCCACTTCAGCCACGGGATCGGAAGCCCTTCGCAACAGGATGTCCTTGAGGCCGAGTGGCTCGATGAGCGGCGCGCGCTCAAGCAGCAGGCGGACCCATTCAAGCAAGAGCAATCGGCGGTCAAGGTCGCCGTCCTCGAGGCGTTCCAACACCCACCGTGCGGCCTCAACGCCGCGCTCGTGTGCAACGACGGTGCTGGACATGCGAGGTACCACGGCGTGCGGGTTCCAATCCATGTGCTGCGGGCCAGCATCGGGTTGGGTGTGCCAGGTTCCCGGACGCTCGGCCAAGGCAATGGATTCCACGAGGTGATAGCCTTGGTGAACCGGTTGACCGTAAGGAACGGTCGCCAAGCCGTTGAGCAAGGCAATGCTCAGCCACCAACGGTCGGTGTTCGGTGCATGGGGGTCAAAGGCCTGGGCCAGCCAGTCGGTGGCGATGTGGAAAAGCAACCGGTGGGCGACGTCGTCCATGCGTCGGCTCAACCATTTCTGATGAATTTCAAACGGATCGTCGCTGAGGTTCATGCGGTGAGGAACGATGAGGTCAACCACCGTGTTGAGGTGGCGGTCAAACATGCCTCGGTCGATGTTGAGGATGCCAAGACCCTCTTCGAACAGACGGTGCGGCGAGGTGGGAGGGATGGGAGGAAAATCTGGGTCGCTCATCGGTGGCTCGGGCAAAGGCCATGCTTCCGTGCCGCGTTCAAGCGCTTCGACCAAACCGGTGGCCACGCGTTCAAAGGCCTCGTCGGAAATCTTGGTTCGGCTCTTGCTCACGCTGTTCACCTCTCGGACTCACCGTTGGTTCAACGGGGGACTCAGATGTCGAGTTCGATGTTCAGGTTCTGAATCAGTTCCTTGTATCGATTTCGGATGGTGACTTCGGTCACGCCGGCGACTTCGGCCACTTCACGCTGGGTGCGGCGCTTTCCGCACAACACCGAGGCGATGTAGATGATGGAGGCAGCGATACCGGTCGGTCCGCGCCCGCTGGTCAATTCCTTCTCTTGAGCGGCCTTGATGAGTTCGTAGGCCTTGGCTTCCACGTCAGCGTCGAGGCCGAGTCCAGAACAGAATCGGGAAATGTAATCCTCTGGGCCGGTGGGCATGATCTTCATCTTCAATTCACGAACCATGAATCGGTAGGTTCGACCGATTTCTTTGCGACCAGTGCGGGAGGCTTGGCCGATTTCGTCAAGGGTTCGGGGCACACCGCACTGGCGACAGGCAGCGTAGAGAGAAGCGGCAGCGACGCCTTCGATGGAGCGGCCACGAATCAGGCGCTTGTCAACGGCTTTCTTGTAGTTCACAGCGGCGGCTTCACGGACGGACTTGGGCAGCTCGAGGCGGCTGGCCATGCGGTCCAACTCAGCAAGGGCCATGGCGAGGTTGCGCTCGGTGGCGTTGCTCACACGGCTGCGCTTCTGCCACTTTCGCATGCGGTAGAATTGCGAGCGGTAGCGGGAATTGATGGTCTTCCCGGAGTAGTCCTTGTTTTGCCAGTCGATATCGGTGGACAACCCTTTGTCGTGAAGCATCACGGTCATGGGTGCACCGGTACGAGCGCGCTGGTCACCTTGTTCGGGGGAAAAGACACGCCACTCCGCGCCCTGGTCGATGACGTTGTCTTCCAACACCAATCCACAGTCGTCGCAGACGACTTCACCACGGGTCTCGTCTCGAGAGAGCGATCGGCTTCCACATTCAGGGCACTTGACAATGTCTTCCACTTGTTGATCATCCATTTTTATCCCACACGTGTTCGCATCGATGTGCGAACCTATTTAACCCCTTTTGGAATTTCTATTTATACTTGATGATTGATTTTGACGCCTCGTTGTCCCAGACAGGAAAATGAATTGAGAAGTGGTAGAAAGACGATTTCAAACGCTGAATGGTTGGTTGGTTTCGCTGTTATCATGGCTGATGTTTCATCAAGCAGGTGACGGCGCTTCGCTTTCCAGTTGTTCCAGCAACCAACCCAGTGCATTGGTCGATTTGGCCACCATTTGCAACTCCTTCATGATGCCCGGAAATCGCACAGAAACTTCCTGATCGGTGATGGAGAGGCGCTGCAAGGGGCCCAACGCCGATTGCGTTTGCATGATGGCGTTGACACGATGGGGCGTCAAATACGCCCGAACCGCCGCTTCGTTGAACCCCTTGATTCGGTAGACGGCGTCGAAGGCATCATGCCCGACGATGAAATCCTGATTTCCAGTTATGCTGTCGGGAAGACGAAGGCCTTCGGTGAGGAACCCCTGGGGCGCAATGGACAGGCCGAGATTGAGGGGAGAACGTCGGACGACGGTGACATGCATGTAAATCGACGAACGGTTTCTCCGGCTTCTTCGTCGAACTGTTTCGAACCACACGTTGCATCGATACGGCCCCAACATGCCGCTCATCACCGTTCCGTTCCACGCATGATGGGGATTGAATTCAAATCCAAATTGTTGCGCGAACCCGAGAAGCATGGTGTTGTAGTTGCTTCGGAACCGCCGAGTGCGGACCAAGCCGAAGTACACGACCAGCCCGAAGAACGTCAACATGCACAGCAGGTCAGCAAGCACGGTTGGACTTACAGGACCAAACCACATGAACCAACCGGTGCATGTTGTTCGTGTCGGGACCATGGATGTTCGTTCAAGAAAACGCCGTGAATTCAAATACATGAGGCTCGAGAATTGCCCATGAACAACTGGGTCTACCTCGGCTTGGCCATCTTCTCTGAGGTCGTCGCCACAGCCTCGCTCAAGTCCACTGAGGGGTTCACGCGCCTGGTACCCTCCATCGTCGTGCTCGTTGGTTATTCAGCGGCGTTCTATTTCCTCTCCCTCACGCTGGACACCATTCCTATCGGCGTGGCCTACGCCGTCTGGTCGGGCGTTGGCGTGGCGACCATCACCCTGGTTTCCTTCGTCCTCTACGATCAGAAAATCGACGCAGCCGGCCTCATCGGGATTGGCCTCATCGTGACCGGTGTGGTCGTGCTGCGGTTGTTCAGTGAAGCGTCCGTGGACGCTTGACGGGCCCTCAACGCCACCTTGTGTCCCCGAACCGATTATGAACGGGTGACGCGTGAACCGGCTTGAGGGGGAATCATGGGCAGCAACCGACCACCGCAAGACATCGCCCTGACGCCGGGGAAGCGCGTGCTCTTCCTCACCAAAGACTTGGACCTCATCAAGCAGCAGCTCTACGACGGCCTCGACCTGCGAATGGAGGATTTGACGGTTGACGATCTGCTCGACGACATCAACACCGACGTCATGACGCCGGCGTGGGTCTGCTTTGACCACGACCCCGCAGAGATCGCCAAAAACGCCTACGCCGGCCTGATGCACAACGGTCTGCGCGTGTTCCGAGAAAACGCTCTCAAGGACGGTAACTTCGAAGTCATCGTCTCCGGCCAGCGCAAAGGCACCGGCTCAAGCCGAGAAACGGCCGCCCAGTGCGAGCGTTGGGCTGGCATCAACATCGTCATCGCCGCCTCCTTTGCGCCCATTCACGAGCGCAACAACATCAACCTCGGTCAGCTCATGGGCGACCACGCCATGCTGGAGCGCCTGCAGAGCGGCGAATCCATCCCGCTGAGCGAATTCACCGGTCGCTACGACCCGGTGACCCAACTCATCGTGGAGTACGGCGGGCTGTTCCCCTTCGCCAAGGCCCTCAAGGCCGGCGAGTTGGACCTCGCCCCGCTCAACACCGGCCAGCGCCCCATGACGATGGCAGAGCACATCATCAGCCGCAACCTGGTCGGTCAGCCCGACGGTCAGTGCGTCAAGCCGGGCGACCCCGTCATCGCTCAAGTCCAAGGCGGCTACTCCCACGAATTCACCACCGCTCAGGTTCACACCTTCCTGCAGGAAGAATACGGCGAAGACTACACCCTGCCCAACCCCGACAAGTTTGCCGTGTTCGAAGACCACCTGCTTTACGCCCAGCACAACCCGAAGTTCGTGCCCTTCATGCACAAGGTGCAGACCCTTCGAGACCTGCAAGTGGCCTTCCAGCAACACGCCGGCGTGCGAGACTACTCCGCCGTTGACGGCGTCTCACCGGGTATTTGCCACCAGGTCGCACGAGAGGAATTCATTGAGATCGGTGATTTCATCCAAGCCACTGACTCCCACACGTGCATGGGCGGCGCATCCAACGCCCTGACGTGGGGCGTAGGCGCCACCGAATACGCCAACCTCGTCAGTGCCGGTTTCACGTTTGTCAAAGTCCCCGAATCCATCCGCTTCGAACTCGTGGGCGAACTCCACCACGGCTGCACGGCCAAAGACGTCATTCTCGCCATCCTCGCCGACCACGCTCGCAAGGAGTTGACCCTCAACCGCAGCATGGAATTCGGTGGCCCGGGCCTTGCTTCCCTGTCGGTTGACGAACGCGCCACCCTGTGCAACATGGCCACAGAATGTTCCGGTCGCACCGGCATCTGCGAGGCCGACGATGCGCTCATGGCGTGGATGCTGAAGGCTCAGCCCCACCTCTCCGAAGACGAGCAGCGCGCTCGCATGGTCGCCCCCGATGAAGGCGCTCACTACGATGGTGGCGTCCACACCATCGACCTCTCCTGCATTGTCCCCATGGTGGCCCACCCGGGCAACCCGGACGAAGGCATTCCCAGCGACCCCACGAATGGCGCCAACATCGCCGACATCGGCACCGTCGCCGTGGACATCGCCTACGGTGGCTCGTGCACGGCCGGAAAGGAAGACGATATCGCCTACTACGCCGAAGTGTGTCAAGCGGCCAAGGACGCCGGCCTGGCGGTCAAGGACGGCGTCGACTTCTACATCCAATACGGCTCGGGCCAAGTCAAGGCGCTGGCCGAACGCATGGGCTGGCACGACCTCTTCATCGAGGTGGGTGTGAAGCTCATCGACCCTGGTTGCGGCGCGTGCATCGGTGCTGGACCGGGTGTGTCCATCACCCCCGAACAGGTGACGGTCTCGGCCATCAACCGGAACTTCCAGGGCCGAAGCGGTCCGGGGAAACTCTACCTCGCGAGTCCGCTGACCGTGGCTGCTTCGGCCTTCACCGGTCACATCAGCATGTGGGCCCCCGACCTCTTTGC
>CEUV01007281.1_pt1 | contig 17517 bp, 14 predicted proteins | sample 356401 | NCBI WGS metagenome assembly CEUV01 (sample SAMEA2622710, study PRJEB7988) | marine metagenome | isolation source: saline water (ENVO:00002010), including
CGCAAGCTGCCTCCAATGCCTGATGAAGATATACAGCAAGATGATTCTCAAATTCTTGCCAAAAATATCTATGTAGTACTAGTAAACTCTAGCGATCAATTATTAGTAGAAGGAGAGCTGATGGATATTTCTCAATTAAAAGCAGGTGCGCGTGCATTCATAAACAACAACGGCCGCGATCCTGAATTATCTGATAATCCACAAAAAGCCATTATCTCGCTACAAAACGATCGAGGCACTTCTTATGATATGTACATCCAAGTTCAAAACGAATTGGCAGCGGCATATCATGAGTTAAGGGACGCTCGTTCTCTTAATAAATATGGCATGAAGTTTAACGACTTAGCCAAAGACAAGCAAAAAGAGATCAGAAAGGAATATCCTCAAAAAATCTCGGAAGCAGAACCAAAAAATATAGGAGGCGAATAATATGTCGAAGTTTAGAAAAGACAATAGCAAAAGTACTCCAGGTATTTCTACGGCATCCCTACCCGATATCGTATTTATGCTATTATTCTTCTTTATGGTAACAACAGTAATGCGCGAAACCACTATTATGGTAAAGCAAAGCATGCCAGATGCTACCGAAATTAAGAAGTTGGAGAAAAAATCTTTAGTAAGTTATATCTACATTGGTGCACCAGTAGAGCGCATGCAAGCAACCTTCGGAACAAAAGCACGTATTCAATTAAACGATGCTTTTGCTACTGTAGATGACATTGCGCAATTCATCACTACAGAGCGTGCTGCTCGCGATGAAAAAGAAGTGCCTTTTATGACCACTTCAATCAAAGCGGACAAAGATACTCGAATGGGTATAGTAACCGATGTGAAGCAAGAATTGAGAAAAGCCAATGCTTTAAAATTAAATTACTCTACACGCAAGCGCGTGGTACAAGAGTAAAAAATTCATTTCTTTAATATAAAAAACCTCTCATAAGAGAGGTTTTTTTATAACTTTTTTTTAACAGACATTTCTTTCATTATGTAAAGCAATAACAACCCTCCTAATCCGCTTATTAAAACAATACCTCCTCCTTCTGAACCCATACTTTCCATACTTGGATTAACTTTATCGAATCCTATAAAATAGGTAACAACAACTGCAAAAGCATTATTAGTAAAGTGTGCTATTATTGGAAGCCATAAAGAACCACTCCACACCAACATGTACCCCAAAGCAGCTCCTAAAATTAATCGAGGGAAAAAACCTAAAAACTGCAAATGAACAGCACTAAAAACAAACGCTGTTAGCCATACGCTTAAGTGCACTTTTCTATTCCATTTCAAAAATAATTTTTGAATCACTCCTCTAAAAAGAAGTTCCTCTCCCAATGCTGGTATAACAGCAATAATTAAAATATTGACCATTAAATCTAAAGGTGTATCCATTACTAAGAAAGCCTTTGTCATGCGCATAGCTTCAGCTTCTGCTTGTCTCATCCAGCTTTCTAAAGAAGCTAAAAAAGAAGGTAGATGAAGGTTTTCATTCCACACAGCTAATCCATTAATGAACGGTATGGTCAACAACATAAAAGCAATAGCCAATAAAAGTTGATGCCTATTAACACTATTCATGCCTAATTTATGATTTGTGAAATAAGCAAAGAGCAGTGGTGGCACTATAAATAGTCCTATAGCCGAACATGCCTGCATCCACTTTAAGACTGAAATGGTATTTCCATCTGATAAATCTAACATATTGGGCACTCCGCCAACCAGCAACCCCACTAAACCAATTAAATAGAACAACACAAAAGATGCTATCAATAAAAGTAAGAAATACATCATTTTCATTTGAATAGATGTAGACTGCCAGATTCCTTTCATTCTTATTTATTAGTTAGTTTTGCATACACTATTATGAGCGTAAAGATAGGAAATATAGACCTAGGCGATTTTCCCCTTTTATTGGCGCCTATGGAAGATGTAAGCGACCCTCCTTTTCGTGCCTTGTGTAAAAAACATGGAGCGGATGTCATGTTTACCGAATTTATCTCCTCTGAAGGGCTGATTAGAGATGCTGCTAAAAGCGTGCAAAAGCTAGATATATTTGAGTATGAACGACCTATTGCTATTCAAATATTTGGGCACGATATAAACTCTATGCGCGAGTCAACTGAAATTTGCGAAAAGGCAAATCCTGACTTTATAGATATCAACTACGGATGCCCTGTCAAAAAAGTGACCTGTAAAGGAGCTGGATCTGGAATTTTGAGAGATATCCCAAAAATGGTGAATATGACCAAAGAAATAGTGGATGCGACTGATCTTCCTGTAACAGTGAAAACTCGATTGGGATGGGATGAAAACTCCAAGTACATTGTTGAAGTAGCAGAGCGATTACAAGATGTAGGTATACAAGCAATCAGTATACATGGGCGGACGCGTAAACAGATGTATAAAGGAGAAGCCGACTGGAGTTTGATTGCGGCTGTAAAAGAAAACCCTCGTATGCACATTCCTGTTTTTGGAAATGGTGATGTAGATAGCCCTGAAAAAGCAAAAGAGAAAAAAGACATTTATGGTGTTGATGGTATCATGATTGGTAGAGGAGCTATTGGTTATCCTTGGATTTTCAATGAAATAAAGCATTATCTCAAAACAGGCGTACACCTTGCAAAACCAACAATGAAGGAGCGTTTGAATTTATGTAGAGAGCATCTTGAATTTTCACTCAGATGGAAGGGAGATGTACTAGGCATAGTTGAAACACGCAGACATTACACCAACTACTTTAAAAACATTCCTAACTTTAAGGAATATCGTATGAGATTAGTGACAGCAAATAATCCCCAAGACATTTTTGATACATTGAATGAAGTAGAACTGCAATTCGGAAATTATCAGTTTGTCTAATGAAAGAAACACGCATAAATAAATTTTTGAGTGAAGCTGGCTATTGTTCTAGAAGAGCTGCTGACAAGTTAATTGAAGAAAAGCGCGTAACCATCAATGGAGCTGTTCCTGAAATGGGTACAAAAATTGCTGAAAGTGATGAGGTGCGTGTAGATGGAGAACTCATTTGTAAAGCCAAAGAAAAACCCGTTTATTTGGCTTTTCATAAACCAGTTGGAATTGTCTGCACCACTGATACTCGAGTAGAAAAAGATAATATTATCGATTATATTGGATATCCTAAACGCATCTTTCCAATTGGTCGTTTGGACAAGCCCAGCGAAGGGCTTATTTTATTAACTAATGATGGCGATATCGTAAATAAGATTTTGCGTGCTCGTAACAATCACGAAAAAGAATATATTGTAACAGTCAATCGTCCAATTACACGAAAGTTTATTCAGCAAATGAGAAATGGGGTGCCTATTCTGGAAACTATTACCCGAAAATGTAAGGCAGAACAAATCTCTAAATTCACTTTTCGTATTATTCTTACGCAAGGGCTTAATCGACAAATTAGACGCATGTGCGAGTTTTTAGATTACCGAGTAAAAAAACTGAAACGCGTTCGTATTATGAATATAGAATTAGATCTACCTGTTGGTAAATGGCGTGATTTATCAAAAAAAGAGCTTGAAGAAATTAACCGACTTTGTGCCGACTCTTCCAAAACTTATGAGGGTTCTAAATAACTCTCTTTGCCAATTGCTTTACAGGAATCCAAGAAGCCAAAGCGCCTGTAAGTAAAACAGTCATAAGTACGATTATTATATCTTTTGCTTGAATAGCAACAGGATACTGGTTAACTACAAATGAACCCTCTCCCATTTGCAATAAGCCTAATTTTAACTGCGCCAAACAAACACCTAATCCTAACAATAATCCAGCTATAGACCCTATAGTTGTTGTAAGTAATCCTTCAAACCAGAACAATTGCTGTAAATCTCTTTGGGTTAATCCTAAATTAGAAAGTATTTGTATGTCTTTCTTCTTATCAATCATTAACATACTTAAAGAACCAATTATATTGAAAGTAGCGATAACAAGAATGAAAGTGAGAATAAGGAAAACAGCCAACTTTTCAGAGTTTAAAATTTGATGTAAAAAGGCATGTTGTTGGTAACGGTGCTGTACTTGATACCCATCACCTAAAATTGCTTGCAACTCTTCTTGAAGCGCCTCCATTTCTTTATCTGCACAATGAATTTCAAAAGCACTTACCTCATCTGTTCGTTCCAATAGTTCGCGTACATAGTGTAAAGAAGTAATGACATAGGTTGCATCAAAATCGGCTTGTATACCGAATACACCTACAGGAATTAATCTACTTTGTGAAAAAGCATTTTCAGTCTTCAATAAATGCTTATTACTACGCTTTGGGACAAACACTTGCAAAGGATTCATGATATCTCCCACGCCCATAGAAAGATAGTAAGCAACTCCTTGCCCCACTATTGCTGTATTATTAGATTCGTAATCTTCAAAATAATCACCAACCACTAACATACTATCAACTCGATTAAGTTTTTTGTAGTTCCCATCAACCCCTTTTAAGGTCGCGATGTATTCATTGTCTTCATATTTTAAAAGCACCTTTTCTTCTAATACTTCTGAAAACAAAAGGTTTCGCTTATTCAAGATTGATGACACCTCGTTAGCCTGGAAAACTTTACCTTCTACAGCAGTAATTTTAATAGCAGGATCGAAAGAATTATAAAGAGAAAGAACTAAGTTTTCAAAACCATTAAACACAGAAAGCACAATGATTAAAGCTGCAGTTCCAACTGCAACACCCAACATCGAAATATAAGAAATAAGGTGTACTACATTGCGTGACCGCTTCGAAAAAAGGTAGCGTTTGGCTATGTAAAAAGGAACATTCAAACTAATCGTTTAAAAGCGATTCGATGTTTTGAGCATAGTCAACAGAATCGTCTAAGAAAAATTTTAAATCAGGCACTTTACGCATTTGATTGCGCACACGAGCTGCTAATTTCTTACGTATATAATAGGCCATATGATTAATTTCAGCTAACAACTCCTCTTTTTTCTCTAATCCAAAGACGGAGAGATAAGCTCGAGCCACAGATAAGTCTGGTGAAACACGTACTACCGTAACAGATACGAAAGAGGTATTAAAAAGCGTTCTACCTTCTAACTGAAAAATTTCGGATAAGTCCTTCTGTAACTGTCTAGATATCTTTTTTTGGCGCGTACTTTCCACGAAGCAAAGATAGATTTTTTGGTTTTGTAATCGTCAAATTAAATACATTTGCACTTATGAAGGAATTTTTCCGTATTCTTCAATTCGCAAAACCTTATTGGCCTTTCGCCTTAGGAAATATCATCTTCAACATCTTGACCGTTTTATTTTCTTTAGTTTCACTCACAATGGTAATTCCTTTCTTAGGTTTACTTTTTGGGACTCAGGAAAAAATATATGAAGCACCCGCGATTAGTTTAAATGTAGACGCAATCATACAAAACTTCTATTATTACATTACCCAAATAATTGAAAGCAAAGGACAGGTAGAAGCACTTTTTTTCATTTGTATGATGGTGTTGGTAATGTTTTTCTTTAGAAACCTCTTTAGGTACTTGGCGCTTTATTTTTTATCTCCCATTCGTAATGGTGTAGTGAAAGACATGCGAAATGCGCTACATAAAAAAATGTTGTTATTACCTATTGGCTACTACACTGAAAAACGTAAGGGTGATATTATTTCTAGAATGACTGCAGACCTTGTAGAAATCGAATGGTCTATTATGAGTTCGCTGGAAATGATTTTTAAAGACCCATTAAATATCATCGTCTTTTTAGGAACGTTAATCGCTTTAAGCCCACAGCTTACCTTATTTGTCATTGTACTTTTCCCTATCACTGGTTTTTTAATTGCTCGCATTGGAAAAAGCTTAAAAAAATCTTCAATTAAAGGTCAAAATCAAATGGGTGAACTACTTTCAAACATCGAAGAAAACATTAGTGGTCTACGTATTATTAAAGCTTTTGACGCAGAAAAAAACTCACAAAAACACTTTGAAGAAAACAGTAGTAGATATAGCAATATCATGACTCGACTATTGCGAAAAAAAGATCTCTCCTCTCCTATGAGCGAGTATTTAAGCACCATTGTTTTAATTTGTGTTATGTGGTTTGGAGGACAATTGGTTTTAGCTGCAGAAAGTCATTTGTCACCAGAAGAATTTATTGGATACATTGTCATTTTCTCACAAATCATCCCTCCTGTAAAATCATTTACTTCTGCTTTTTATCACATTCAAAAAGGTAGCGCATCAGCCAAGCGTGTATGTGAAATTTTAGATGAAGAAAATCCTATCCGAGATCCTATTCATCCGAAAGGGAAAGGCGTACTTCAAAAAGAGATACAATTTCAAAATGTATCCTTTAGCTATGAACAAAAAGAGGTGTTGACTAAAATTCAACTTAATATCAAAAAAGGTGAAACAGTAGCTTTGATAGGACAGTCAGGCAGCGGCAAGTCTACTATAGCTGATTTATTAGCACGCTTTTATGATATTCAACAAGGGGAAATCTTAATCGATTCCATCAATATTAAAGATTACAAAATTGCCGATTTACGAGCCATGATGGGTATTGTTTCTCAAGATGCTATATTATTTAACGATAGTGTTTTCAATAACATTTGCTTGGGAAAAAATAAAGCAACTAAAAAAGAAGTTATAGCTGCTGCTAAAACAGCTAACGCACATGAATTCATCATTCAAATGGAAGAAGGCTATAACAGTAAAATTGGTGAAGGAGGAAATAAACTTTCTGGCGGACAAAAACAACGACTTAGTATTGCTAGAGCAATTCTCAAAAATCCTGACATTTTAATTTTGGATGAAGCCACATCCGCACTAGATACAGAGTCGGAAAATTTAGTTAAAGATGCGCTATACAAGCTAATGCAAAAACGCACCTCTTTAGTGATTGCTCATCGACTATCGACTATACAACATGCCAATAAAATAGTTGTACTACATGAAGGAAAAATAAAAGAGTCTGGTACACATCAAGAACTAATCAGTAAAAAAGGTATTTACCGTAAACTTTACGAACTACAATCTTTTGAATAATCATGCAGCAACTAAAAATAGCATTTTTATATCTTTGAAGTTTAAATTAAAATCTCATGAAAACGAAAATCTTATTATTATTAATGGTTTCAGCAATAACTGGTTTTAGTCAAATTACAATTGATAGTACTAATATTGTGGGGCCTGGAGACACAAGGTATATGGCTTATGATGAATCACCCTCAAGTTCTATTTCATTAGGGTCAGCAAATTCTTCACCACAAAACTGGGATTTCACCTCACTAGTCGCTGATGACTTAGATACATTAAATTTTATTTCACCGTCAAATGCTTTATATCCTCCTACAATATCAGGAGCTAATCTTTCATTAGATTTTGATTTTGATGACATGAGTATTCATTTAAGAAATGACGCTGGTGGACTCTATATTTTGGAATTTGTTGGTCCGTTTGGTTCGTTTCCAGTTTCCGACACCTGGGCAAATTTTCCAATGACCTATGGTGATAATTTTAATTGGTCATTTGTAATCGATTCAATTTTTGAAAATACGTTTGTCCCAATGCCTGGAGCAGATTTAGTAAGATATAAAAAAGATACATTTAACATTTCAGAAGTTGATGCCTTTGGCACTGCTTTCACACCCTTAGGAGCATTTGATGTTTTGAGAGTAAAAAATGATGCGTCATCCGTTGATTCGATTTGGATTAAACCTTTTCAGACATCTCATCAAGTTCAAACTATGGGTATGACATTTGACCCTGATACATTAACAATAAATGTTTTAGATACTGTTTTCTTTACTGGACTCGGTTATCATGATGTTACAGAGGTTAACGAATCCACATATTTATCAAATGGAGCAACATCTAACGGAGGCTTTACCTATTTATCTGATGATTTTCATGTCTTCACAGAGCCAGGAACCTATTACTATGTATGTTCTCCACATGCTGGTATGGGAATGAAAGGAATGATTACAGTAGTTGACGATTGGACATTCTTTCAAACTAGCAGCAATTCAGGAGAATCATATTATACATTTTGGACTGATGATACTAATGACGCAGGCTTACCATTATTAACAGCTTATACAGATGGATCGGGAGATATATATGAAGTAGAGTTTTTAAATGATGGATCAGGAGTCAATAATAATGAAACATGGGACTGTATAGCGGGAGCTTGCATAGATCCAGGAAATGGAACAGGTGAGTACGATAATATAGTTGATTGTGAATATCAATGTCTAAGCTCATCTGTTAAAGAAGTAAATAATCAGGCATCATTGGTTTATCCAAATCCTGCAAAAGAATTTATCAGCTTAAATATTAATCATGATGGAGTTCTCAAAATATATAGTATCGATGGAAAAGAAGTTTTAAATAAACAAATTATTTCAAACGTTAATATCAAGATATCTGACTTGACTGAAGGAATGTATCATTATCAATTCATTTCCAACAATGAAATACAGTCTGGAACATTTCAAATTATTAAATAAATCAAAACTAGAACCCTATAAATCACACTTTCATGAGAAAGTTTTTCATTATAATTTCTGTTGTTATTTATGGTCATACTTTTGCTGAAGACACCACTTGGGTAAAAGTACATGACGCTACGGATATGACATGGTACGGTCATTATAAACAATGGGGAGAATTCCCTGATGGATCAGAAAATTATCGTAAAGTAATGTTACATTACACTATGGGTTGTGCCTCAACAGGATGTAGCGGATGGGATTACACTACTCATATTACATTAAGACACAGAACAGGAAAATACGATTCCACATTGGTGCTAGCTCCTTCCTTTACTGCTAATGGTGTCACGCAAGATTCTTTAGAATATGCAAATCAACCTACTTTTACACTCCAATTTGATAGTGCTGGAGTAGACACTATATACAACGATAGTATTGTTGTTATCTCATATAATAATCCCACAGACCCATGGCTAGCAACTGATACGTCTTATGTGTTTACTGCAAATTATTTCTACTTTCAATTTGATAGTCTTGGAAATCAAAGTGATTCTGTTTGGGTAAGTGCAGATAATGTTATTTACCTTTCAAATACGAACACATATAATATTTATGAAATTATTGAAGAGTACGAACTAGGGCGCGCAATTACTCCATATGGGACATATATGAATCCCACCAACTCATCCTACGGAACAAATGGTTATACAGAAGATTGGCAACATGTATTTTCTTATGATATAACTGATTTTGCACATTTACTTGTTGACTCAGTAGAAATAGATGCCTTTTACTCTGGTTGGTCAAGCGGATTTAGCGCTACTACCGATTTTGAATTTATTGAGGGAATACCTGCAAGAAATGTCTTAGCTGTGAACAACGTATATAAAAATGCCGCTAGTTCATATTCATATTCATCATCTAGTGATTTTGAAACAAACCAAATGCCAGCAAAGAAACTTCCTACACTAAGTAATGCAGAAGAATTTGAGTTTCGATTTACCCCTAGTGGACATGGACAGGCAGGTGAGTTTACCCCTGGGATACATTATTACTTAAAAGTTAACGGAACATCTGTTGGATCAAATGAAATATGGAAAGATGATTGTGGATTAAATGCTGTTTGGCCTCAAGGTGGAACATGGATTTTTGACAGAGCAAATTGGTGCCCAGGCGAAGCTGTTCCTACATTCTACCACGATATTTCTTCACAAATTATACCTGGAGATTCTGCATTATTCGATGTTGATTTTACAAGCTTTAATCCTACTAGTGGCGCTTCCTATTCTTGTGCATTACAATTCTTTCAATTTGAAGCTGCTAACTTTAGTTTAAACGCTGAGATAGTTGATATCATTAGCCCAAGCACAAAAGATATCCATTCAAGATTCAATCCAGTATGTGGAAATCCAAAAATTAAAATTAAAAACCTTGGAACAACCGCTCTTAACACTTTAGATATTGAATATGAAATGGAAGGAGGTAGTACTGAAACATATAACTGGACAGGAAATTTAGATTACTTACAATCTGAAGAAGTAACTCTACCTTCTTTCTTGTTTAATGGATCAGATAATATATTCAATGTCCGTATAAGTAATCCTAACGGAGGTATTGATGAACAAAAAGAAAATGATTTTTTAAGTAGTTCATTCGAGCTTGTTCCTGACTACCCTAACGAGTTTAAAGTGGTAATAGACGCAAATAATTTTGGCAATGAAAATTCATGGATAATTTCTGACATGGATGGAACAGCTCTGTATTGGAAGTTTGGGCTAACAAGTAATCAATATAATATCGACACTGTTAATTTACCTAATGGCTGTTATTTATTCGAACTAACTGATAATGGAAAAGATGGTTTAGACTTTTGGTGGAGCAATGCTACTACCGGAACAGGATCAGCAAAGTTCCAACAAGTATTCCCTCCATATATCTTAGAAACTTTTCATCCAGATTTTGGATCAAAAATTATTCATCATTTTACTGTAGGTGGTGGTGTAAGTACTATTGAAGATGAAGTAATAAAACCTTTCAATATATACCCTAATCCAACAACAGGACAAATACAAATTGAATTAAGCGAGAACAATAAACCCTTTAATGTTCAACTTTACAACATCTTGGGAGAAGCTATTTGGCACGAAGAAATAAAAGCTCATACCTCTCTAAAGAGATTAGATATATCCAACCAGCCAAATGGTGTTTACTTGTTGAAACTCCAATTAGGGGATAGAATAACTACTGAAAGAATCATCTTAAACAGATAATCATAAAGGCGGGCTATACACCCGCCTTTTTTGGTATTTTTGACTCATGCAGAAAGCAGTCTATTGCAACAGTTTAACAAAGTACGAGCGTTTTAAGACACGCGAAGTTATGATCGGTCAAGTAGGCGTAGGAGGTGACAACCCAATTCGTTTACAATCGATGACCACTACGGACACTATGGACACCGAAGCTACGGTAGAACAATCTATCAGAATGATTGAAGCTGGCTGCGAAATTGTTCGAATTACTGCTCCTAGCAGAAAAGATGCTGAGAACCTTCAAAACATTAAAGATGAGTTACATAAAAGAGGATATGAAACTCCTTTAGTTGCCGACATTCACTTTACACCAAACGCTGCAGAAATTGCAGCACGAATTGTTGAAAAGGTACGTGTAAACCCTGGAAATTATGCTGATAAAAAACGCTTTGAGCACATCGAATATACAGATGATACTTATCAGCAAGAAATAAATCGCATCAAAGAACGATTCATCCCCTTAGTACGCATATGTAAAGAACATGGAACTGCTATGCGTATTGGAACAAACCACGGCTCATTATCTGATCGTATTTTAAGCAGATATGGAGACACCCCTTTGGGTATGGTGGAATCTGCTTTAGAGTTTTTACGCATTTGTCAAGAAGAAGACTACCACCAAATCGTACTTTCCATGAAGGCAAGTAACACCCAAGTAATGGTACAAGCTTATCGTTTACTCATTGTAAAAATGCAAGAAGAAGGCATGAATTATCCTTTGCATTTAGGTGTAACAGAAGCAGGAGAAGGAGAAGATGGGAGAATCAAATCTGCAGTAGGGATTGGGACTTTACTAGAAGATGGAATTGGTGATACCGTTCGTGTTTCACTAACGGAAGAGCCAGAATTTGAAATTCCTGTCGCACGCGAATTAGTTGCTCGATACGCTAATCGAGACAAGCACGACTCCATTAAAGCAATTGAAAACAATCCAATCAACCCTTTTGAATATACTAAACGAACCAGTAGAGAGGTGTTGAATATCGGAAGCAAACATGTGCCTGTCGTGATAGCTGATTTTTGTTTGAAAGAAAAAATAACTCCTGCATCTTTTTTCGCTTTAGGATATAACTACTCCGTTCCTTTAGATAAGTGGAATGTATCTGACATGGCTTGTGACTATGTGTTTGTAGGGGATAAAATCATCGATTTTGAAATTCCTGGAACACTAGGTATAATATACAATCACAATACTTGGCTTCAACAAAAACATAAAGAACGAGTATATCCATTTATACAAGCTAGCGATTACCTAATGGGAATTGAACTTTCGGACAAAATGAATATGATTTACGCTTGTCTTTCTGATTTATCGGAAGCATTTATTACGAAAGTTAAAACTGATAAAACAGCTGTTTTACTTATCGATAGCTGGAACAGTCATGGTATGGCCGAGCAAAGAAGGTTATTCATCGAGCTGATGGATAACAATTGTGATGTCCCTGTCATCATTGGTAGAGCTTATGGAAACCTAACAACCGAACAGTTACAACTACATAGTGCCACAGATATGGGGGCTTTACTCACTGATGGATTAGGTGATGGCATCTTCATTGCAGCCGAAAACTGTGGAAGCGACCAATCAATTAACCATACTGCTTTTGGCATTTTGCAAGCAAGTAGAACACGCATCTCCAAAACAGAATACATCTCTTGCCCTTCTTGTGGTAGAACACTTTTTGACCTGCAAGAAACAACCGCAAAAATTCGTGCTAAAACCGATCACTTAAAAGGTGTGAAAATTGGAATCATGGGATGTATCGTAAACGGCCCTGGAGAAATGGCTGATGCTGACTATGGTTATGTAGGAACAGGTATTGGGAAAATCACTCTTTATAAAGAAAAGGAGGTAGTACAAAGAAATATCCCTGAGGCAGAAGCAGTAGATGCACTTATTGAGCTCATTCGTTCTCATGGAGATTGGGTAGAACCAAGTGTTTAAGCGACTTATATAAAGCCCACTGATTCTGGGCACGCATCAAATTATGCATTTCGTAGGAAGTCTTATAATAGACATTATCATTTAAAAAGTCTGTTAAAAACCGAACAGACTGCATCAAAGTAATCGCTTGTCCGGCAAAGTATAATTGTGTTTTTTCTTCTTTAGTAAGAGTTACTTCAGATAAAAAAGAACGGAGCAAAACTTTAATAATTTTAGCATCTGCCCTAACCTGACTAATCTCTTGCGACTCTTCTCCTAACACATTACTATATGTTCGAATCATATCGCCAATATCAGATAAAACTGTACCGGGCATTAATGTATCTAAGTCAATAAGTGCTGTGGCTTTATCCGTTTTTTTATCAAATAAAAAATTGCTGATTTTCGTATCAAAATGAACCACTCTTTGTGGTAATGATGCGTTCAATTGATCAAACTGCAACAATATCTCTTTTTGTGAATCAATATTTTCAATCAGCTCTTGGGCTAATTGCTTTCGTTCCTTCCCGCTTGTATTGACTGCTTGCTCGAATTGAGCTAACCGAAATGCTCCTGCATGAAAATCTGGCAAGGTAATATGTAATTGCTCAACAGGAACCGTTGCACTACTTCGATAAAAAGACCCTAAGCATTTTCCCGCTTCTTGAACTATCGTCTGTGATGGTACTTTATTATAGCAAACACTACCTTCAATATAGGGGAATAAACGCCATATTTCTGATTTACACTCTATATATTTATCTTGAATAGGCGTAGGGAAAGCATAAGGAAATTTGGCCTCAAATAAGTGTTTTTTAACAAGTAAAATATTAAACAAGCCTTCTTTAAACAGAGGGAAAACAGTAGTGTTTATTGACTGCAAAATAAATTTCTGATGAGTAGTAAAAACAACAAAGGTCTGATTTATCAGACCTTCTGTAATAGCTTGTAAATGCTCTACTTTCCCATGAGGAAAAAATTGTTCAAAAAGATATTGTGCTTTTTTTAACTCCACAATTTTTCTGGATAAACTCCGGCAGTAATATGCTTATTGATAGCAGCCACTGCCATTGGCTTGTCCTCTTTATATGTTACCCCAAACCAATTGTCATTTGTTGGTATCACACGTACTTTCATCTTACCAGAAACAATAATATCTGTTACAATATTTGGTATATAATATTCCGCTGTTGGATTGTTTGCATTTTCTTTCATAAAGGCGTGAAGACCCTCTTCTATTTCTTTGAAAATTGATGGATGGAAACCCCAATAGTTCATTGATACACTAGCGTTTGCATCTAGTTCTCCACACGGATCATCAGCACCAATATTATACTGTACTTTACCATCTTGCACAGCAATTTTAACACGCTCAATCACTTCAATTAAGTTGTTACTTTCATCAACAGAACACACACCACGATTTACTGTTCCATGCTCTGATAGGGTATTATGTAGCGTATATCCAACCATAGACATTAGGTTAGGAGTACATTCATTTTTCAAGAAATCAGCTATTAACTTAAATGAACCTGCACCATAATAATCATCTGCATTGATAACAGCAAAAGGTTCGTTTATGACATCTTTCGCTACTAATACCGCATGAGATGTTCCCCATGGTTTCGTACGCTCTACAATGTCGATGCCTTCTACTTTTATATTAACTTCCTGATAAACATACTCAATCTGAATGCGGTCAGAAAATTGATCGAATCTAGAGCGAAAGGCCTCATTAAACTCCTTTCTAATAACAAAAACAATTTTTCCAAATCCAGAGTTTATGGCGTCATAAATAGAATATTCGATAATTGGCTCTTCGTTTGGGCCAATTCCATCAATTTGCTTCAAGCCTCCATAACGACTTCCCATTCCTGCAGCCAATATCAAAAGTGTAGGTTTCATAGTGTTTTTATTGTGATGTCTAAAGTAGCTAAAACTACTATAGCTTAAGATTGCTTTCTTGAGTTTTTTGAACAGTTTTTTCAACTAAAACTGGAAAGAGATAGATTGTATCTCTATCCTTCTTTCTCGAGCAGCAGCTATGCTATAAACCGATTGCCTTCTATCGTTTGGATTATCACTTACACCTATTTTTACTTGACTCTCTCCAAATGGAAGTTCTGTTATTTTAAGTTGTCCGTTTTTTATATATGGCAAGAAAATTCCATTTTGGTAGGTGTATAAATAATTCTGAATACTATTGATTCTTCTCCTTGCTAAAGCCATGTTATACTCCGTATCATTCAACGGACTTGTAAAGCCTTTTATCTTTATTTCAACAGATGCTTCCAAATCCATGGCTAGTTGTAATTGGATTGCAAAGGTTTCCAATTGCTCAAATCCTTTTCGGATAGAATGTTCAAAAAACACTTGCATTTCTTGTTCTGCCGAAGTTTTTAAATTTCCAGCCAATACTTGTCCAAAACGCTGTTTATACTGCTCCCTCATCAAATAATATTCTCGAAAGGAATCTTCATAATTTACTTCTGAAACTGTGTCTCTACTATTTGGATTTGGCTCATCATTATGGAAGTATAAACTAATGGGTAAGTTAAGCTGCATTTGTTTGGCTAAACTATCCACTCGCTCACAAATACAATCTTCTGGCTTCTCAAATGCATAAATATCATTGCAACAGCTTTCTTTGTCTACAAACAAAGAACCTTTTCGGTTAGAGCTAAGATATCCCTTCAAGGGATTGTCGATGCGACTATTGTAGTACAAATCATTGTGTGAGCTATTTAGTGGTTTTCCTACATTTTCTACTACTCCCCATTCATTGTCCCAAGTTGTTTGAAAAATATCGAACCCACCAATTCCTGGATGAAAATCAGAACTGAAGTATAGCTTTTGTTCAACCGAATGATAGAACGGCGTCACCTCATCTCCCGTTGTATTGATCGTGCCACCAAGGTTCGTAGCAACACCTTCTTTAGGTGCGAACCAAATATCCATACCTCCCCACCCGCCCTTTCTATTAGAAGTGAAAAATAATCCTTCTTGTTCTTTCCAAAATGCCCATTGAGGATGAGTATTGGTCGTATTCGGTTTATTAATTTCTGATGACATTTGTTGTGGATTTTCCCATAAACCATTTACTAATTTAGCCGAATAAATAGCACAACGCATGCCTTCTTTTTCTGTTTTACACTTAGTAAAAAACACCTCATCGGCAGTTGGGTTAAAACTGATGTTGCCTAAGTGGTAATCTGGAGTGTTAAACACTCTTAAAACCTCTGCTAATTGTTGATTCTCTGATTTTAACAATTTGCTATGATGCCCTAATAATTGTTCCGTTTCTGTACCATCTCCTTTTTCCAAAGAAGAAAAATAAAGTACCGAATCACCTAAAGCAAAGGGTGCAAAATCAGATACCTTGGAGTTAATGTTTTCGCTCAAATGCTGTACAATCGTTTCTGTGTTTTGCAAACTAATTGCAAGATTAGCTCCTTTCAGCTCCATCAGTCCTTTTCGATAATAAAAATTGGAAGGGTTAACTTGATTTTCCAAATAGGATTGTAGAGTTTTGATTGCTCGTTCATAATCATCAGATTGTTTAAGCATAACTCCCTCCCACAATTGTACATTAGGATAGTTTAATGCTCTATCTTTTTGATAAACTTTGCGGTAAAATTGTGCAGCTAAATCATACTGAAAAGTAAATCGATACACTTCTGCCATTTTCCACCATTGTTGTACATCTCCACTGTCTTTTTGATAAGCTAACTCGAAAAAATGAGATGCTGCATAAAAATCTTGCTGCGAGAAATAGTAGTCCGCTTCTCGCAACAATACTTGCTTGCTTTGACCAAATGAAATACCAGCAATAAAAAAAAACAATAGTATGTAACAATAGCGAATCATAGATAAATCGGACAAACTTTGTAACCCGGTCGTTTTGGAATTTGTTGTTGAAGAATATGCGTAAATGAAATTTCCCATGCACCTAAACCATTACTTGCGGGCACTAAATCGGACACATTCCAATCGTAGCTCAATGCAAGATGTGTATCTTCTATTTTTGCGCCTAACAGTATGCTAACTGCATCGCCCAATCGAAACATTGCTCCACTGATAAGTTTAATGTTTCTTGGATAGTAATCACTAATGTCAACTTGAACTCTCGTGCCAAAAAATAACTCTCGAGACACGCCTTGTTGTTGATACATTAAACTTGGCTGTAACTCCCAATAATTGGAAAACTGCCAAAATAAGTTAGCTTGTAATTGATGGCGCATTGGTAATTTATCTGTATTTTCTGTAAAGGATGTATTAGGTTTGTTAAGATGAAAATGAGTCATCCCCAATTCTAAAGACTTATCAAAACTCATTTCAATTGTTTTCAAAACTCCCACACCAACATCTAAAAAACTTTTAGATTCTGAAGCGAAAGATTCATTTACGTCAGGAAATAATAAATTCGAATAGTCAATACTCCGCTGCGCAAGTCCTAGTTGAACCCCCCCCCTCCAAGTTCCTAATTGATAGGCCCCTGTCAAATTAAATTGGGTTGTGGACAGACTTGAAGTTCCTGCATGATCTAATAACAACTGCCCACCCAAACCCACTCCTTTCAAACTCATATCCATTGCTAAAGAAGTACTTGTAAATGGAACACTTACGCTTCCCCATTGCGAACGCTGTTGAGCATGAATTCTATACTCTCCGTAAAAAAAACCACTATTAGCAGGGTTAGAAAAAACAGGGTGAAGCATCCATTGAGTAAAATGAATATCTTGCGACCACAACAAACACGGAAAAAAGAAGAATATAATAGTTAACCTTTTCATCGAATCAATGTTATGTCTCCTTTTTTAAAGAAGGATTCTTGACCGCC
>CEUV01068599.1_pt1 | contig 17466 bp, 12 predicted proteins | sample 356401 | NCBI WGS metagenome assembly CEUV01 (sample SAMEA2622710, study PRJEB7988) | marine metagenome | isolation source: saline water (ENVO:00002010), including
TCGGTTCGGTTCGGTTCGGTTCGGTTCGGTTCTTTTCTTTTCGGTTCGGGTCGGTTCATCAGTTGGCGAGTCATTGATTGATTCATGACGACGAGCGATGGGCGACGGGACGAAACGATCGTCGAGCGACGCCGGGCGCTCGCGTCCACGCTCGCGCGCGCGTCTCGGCTTCGCGCGCGCGTGCGGGAAGCGATGGAGACGAGCGAGGCGAGACGACGCGCGACGACGGCGAGGACGGGGCGCGCGCGCGCGGGACGGGCCGACGAAGAGGCGCGGCGACGACGAGCGATCGAGGAGGCGGTCGCGCGGGTGACGCGGGAAAAGGCGTGTCGTGACGCGGAGCGTGGGACGGTGGAGGCGAGGGAGCGCGCGTTGGCGGCGGCGAGGACGATGCTTCGGGACGCGGAGCGGGCGGCGTTCGAAGTCGAGGTGCCCTGCGCGTTGGCGGAGGCGGAGAACGATCACGGGCGGGCGATGGAGGCGAGATCGCGCGAGGTGGCGCGCGCGATGCGACATTTGCGCGCGCTTTTACCGGTGACGGTGGACAACGACGGGACGTCCACCGCGAAAGATTGTTTCGGGCGAGGGGCGCCCAGACGCGTGCGCGCGTGCGAGTGGCGCGTGCCGGACGCGACGGACGACGAGGGGTTCGACGCGTACGAGCTCGCGGCGGGATTGGGGATTTTGATGCATTTCACTGCGCTCGCGTCGCGGTATCTCGACGCGCCTCGTCTGCACCGTGGATCGCACGCCGGTTCGCAGTCCTTCGTGTGGGCGCCCACGAGCGCGTGGGACGACGCCAATGCCTCGGTGTGGGAGAACGGAGGATCCGTGCACGTGCGCGATTTCGCGGGCGTCGACGCGGAGCGACTGTCGCTGTTCTTACCGCGAAGTGTGGTGGAGGGATCGGGCGATCCGACGAGCGCGTCGGTTCGAGAGAGTAGACTGCGACTCAAGCGAGCGATTCGATTGTTGGCGCGGTCGGCGGCGGCGACGTGCGCGCACCAGGCGCGAGAGTGCGGAGTTGTGCCGCCGAATAGGTGGGGACCGTTTGCGCAGCTATGCGCACTCACGGCGTCCGTGGCGCGGGACACTAGTGGCGGTCCGAGCGGTCCCACCGCGTCGCAAGAAACTTCTTCGTCGGCGCCGAAACGATTGCCGTCTCCGGCGAGAGTCTTGTACAACGCGACGAACAATCATGACGTTGACGTCGAGAGCGCACGTCGCGCGTCGCCCGAACTGTTGAAATCGATGGCGATGGTGCACAACGCGACGGACGAAGCGCGGTCGAGCGTCGAGCACCGCGCGCACGAAGGAAGGAGTACGCTTTTCGCGTCTATCGCCGAGGCGTCGCGAAGCCGTTGGCTCTGGGACAGATCGCGAGTTTCCCGTGAATTGCGCGAGACGTTGATAGAAGAGGACGAGTTTGAAAGTTTAGACGATAGATTTTTCATCGATCTCGATTCTACGGACGGAATCGACGATTGGGACACGATTCATTTCGCCGCGAGGAAGACGACAAACGCTAGAGTGGAGGCTGAGAAGCCGCCGCCTCGAAGTCTTGTCCTACCGCCGCCACCGAGCGCCGTTGACGACATCGATCACTGGGAACGTGCGATGCTCGTCGACAGTCAACGGTAGCGAGTAGCGCGTTGCAACGAAACAATCAGAGAACATTATTTGGTTACTGTTACAAGGTTCGCCTCTGACGCGCTATTCTTCACCACTTAAACGAGTGAATACCCGTAATATCTCTTCTACTCGCGCTCTCGTCTCCTCCAACGAACACGACGTATCGATGACGTAATCAGCCTTCGCCCTCTTCTCCGCGTCGGGCATCTGGCGAGCTAATATTCCGTTAAATTTCTCCTCGGTCATCCCGTCGCGTTTCATCACTCGTTCTCTCTGCGTCGCCTCGTCACCCGTGCTCACGACACACACCGCGTCTACGGTCTTCTCGTACCCCTTTTCATACAACAACGGAATGTCAAACAGCACGACGTCGTCGCTCGCGCGAGACGCCACGAACTCTTCCCTCGCGCGTTCCACCAGTGGGTGCACCGCCTCCTCGAGCGCGCGCATCTTCGCGTCGTCTCCGATGACGACAGCTCCGAGTTTCCTTCTATCAACCGCCCCACTCGACGCATCGATGACGTCTTCACCGAATAATTCCGCCACGATGCGCACGGCGGCGCCGTTCGGCGCGTACAATTCGTACACAGCCTGCTCGCGAGACGAATGCGACGCGCGCGTCAACCGTCAGTCTCGCGTCTTCTGTCGCGTCTTTTCTCGCGCGAGACGTTCGATCGACGCTCGAGTCGACACGCACCGCATCCGCGTCCATGACGGCGACGCCGAGATCGCGAAACATGGCGCTCACGGTGGACTTTCCCATGCCGATGGACCCGGTGAGTCCGAGTCTCTTGGGCGAATCGTTCGTCGCGTTCGTCGACATGTTCGCGGCGCCTCGTCGTTCTGCGGACGCGCGCGCGGGTGATCGCTTCGCGCGCGAACGCGTCGGCGGCGTCGTCGGCGGCGCTCGCGACGATGCAGCGCCGAGACGCATGCGCCGGCGAGTGTCGCAAAGAGTCGAGAGTCGACGAGCGAGGACGACGAGAGAAGATGACTTCAAAGTGTGGAAATTTTTCTGCGTCATTGCAAAGTCTTCTACAAACGAAACACCTACTTTTTGCTGAACCCCAATCCGTTATCCTCGGCGTATCGCTCCATGAATCGCATGAATCTGCTCCACTCGCTCTCCGTCTTCATCACGTACCTCGCCTCGATGCCGCTCGGTTTCCCGTTGACAAACTTGGCGTTGACGTCGACCGTGCTCATCTCGCCCTCCTCGTCGTTCAAAAACATGCCCGTGATGTCACCCTGACCGTTTTCAAACACATCCGGTTCGGCGAAGACGAAAAAAGCGGTGCCGTTGGTGCCGTCTTTACTTCTCGTCAAGCGAACCTCTGGTACACTGCTTTCATTTACACCCTTGACGAACTGAATGCTCGTCGTACCGGCGTCGACGCGAACGACGCGCGATTCGGACGCGCGACGAGACACGATCGCGCGTCTGCGCACCAACGGCGAGGCGCGCGAGATGGACGCTCGCGCGGTGGCGAACGCGGCGGTGGTGGACACAGACATCGGGTGACGCGTGACGTCGACGTCGGTGTTCCTTCGTTCGTTCTCTGTGCCCTCGACGACTCGAAGGACGCCGGCGCGCGCGTACGAGGACGCGTGCCGTGGATGGACGTTCGTGCGCGCGTACGCCGATCGTTCGTTCGTGCGCGTGGGAGCGCGCGAGCGGAAGTGTGTCGACGCATCATACTCGCGGTCGAGAGAGAGGCATCATGGATAGGACACCGTCGAGTGTGTTTTTGCAGTCATTTCAGTCTCGCGCGGCGTTTGTTTGGCGCATTCACGCGATGTCTGTTTCATCGAAAATCGTCTATCGTCGTCGTCTACTTGACGTCGAGATCGCCGTATTGGCGGAAATCGTCTTGCATGCGGTCGAGACGGCGAGAGAACCGGTCGATTTGACGACGCTCTCGCGAATTCATCTCGGAACGCTTTCGGTCCTCGGTCATGAAACCGGCGGGACGACCGGGACCGGAGTTGACGAGCCCGCGCTCGAGTTGTTCGATCTTCTCCTCCAACGTGTTCAATTCGCGGCCGAAAAAGTTTCGAACCTCGCGAACGTCGTCCTCGACCGTGCGTTCGACGAGTTGCACCTCTTTTTCCAAATCCTTTTCCACGGCGACGGCGTCATCGGCGAGCGTGTCTAAATCCGTCGGCGCGATGATTTTGAGTTCGGGCGCCGGTTTGCACGAGTTATCGGTGATGACGAAATCGTTCCAGTCGACGCCGACTTTTTTGGACGCCGCCTCGAGGTCGGGAATCCACTCCGGTTTCAGATCGGGCGTCGTCGCGTACACGGTGGCGCCGCCGTATCCATCCCATGCGTCGTTCGTCCCTCGATAGTAAATGTACACCCATTCGCCCTCTTTGTACGCCGGGATGTACCAATCGTCTTGGTAGTGCAACATCACGTTTCCGTTGTTGTGCAAGATGGCTTTCCCGTCCGGTTCTTGGTAGAAGCTCTGCACGTCGTTGCGTTCGTAGAATTGACCGTTGGGTCTGTTTACGCGCCAGTTAATCTTGATGTACATCTTTCCGTCCTCGCCCTTGTCGAAAAAATGTTCTTGACAATCGAACACGTCAAAATCCTTATTCAAACCGGCGACGATGTACCATCGCTTCTCCTTCACCATGGTGTCGACGGTGAACCCATCCGCGAGCGCGTCAAACGGCGGCACCGGATACTTGCCATCGTCTTTGCGTTGCGCCACGCACGACTTTTCCGTCACCGCGCACGTGTTGAACGTCGCCACCGCCTGCGACGCGTACAAGTCTCCGCATCGAATCTGACAATCGCCCTCGTTCTCCTTCCCGAAACATCCCTGCAGGCACACCAAATCCTCCGCGCACTTTTCATCCGTCACGCACGCCGCGAGCTCCCGTCCACAGTTTTGCAACAGACACGCCCCCGTCTCCTGCATCTCCGCCTGTTTCTCCGGCGACACCCCCGCCCGCGCGACGTCCGCGTTCGCCGCGAACGCGAACGCGCTCGCCGCCGCCGTCGCCGCCGCCAGCGCCACCGCCGCCTTCGCGCGCGGCCCTCCCTTCGCCTCCTCCTCGCCCTCCTCCTCCATCGTCACCGTCGTCCACCGTCCCGCGCGCGCGACGTTCGCACCACCGCGTCGTCGCACCGCCGACGCCGACGACCGCGACGACGCCGACGACCGCGACGCCGCCGATGCCGATGACGTCGGCATCGTCATCGTCGTCGCGGTCGTCATCATCACCCGTTCTCGTCTCTCACGCGCGCCCGCACGCTCTCTCGCGCGCACACGCGCGCACACACGCACACGCACACACACACACACACACACACACGTCCGTCTGTCGTCCATCCTCCCTCATCCATCCTCCATCCATCCATCCACCCTCATCTTTCCATCCATCCATCCATCCGCCGTCCCACCCGCCCGCGACGTGAACCGACGAGGGGTCGTGGGGTGTGTGTGACCGTGCATGACTCATTGAGAGGGGGGGGGTGTTTCACCGGTCATGACTCAGTGAATACCATCCACGGCATCCCGATCGAGGATCGAGGCGATCGAGGATGCGATCGAGGCGATCGAGACGATCGATGGAGATCGACCTCGATCGTCCGCGTGGTCGTCGTCGTCGTCGTGGTCGGTCGTCGATCGACCGGTCGTGACCGAACGGGGAGTCCCCCGGGACGCGGTCGTGCGGCGAGGCGAGGAGAGGAGAGGAGAGGCGAGGTCGTCGACCGTCGACCGTCTCGTCTCGTCTCGTCTCGTCTCGTCTCGTCTCGTCTCGTCGTCAGAGCGCGCGGGAGGTGCGGGGAAGATGTCGTCCGCGGTGTGCGTGACGACGACGGTGGGCGCGACGCGATGCGCGCGGAAGACGACGACGACGACGACAGCGCGCGCATCGTCGGGCGGTGACGCGACGGGATACGGTGGTCGAGGAGGAGGGATGACGACGGTGCGAGGATGGGGGCGTCGTCGACGACGCATGGCGGTGGCGGTGCGTTCGACGACGGTGGAGATGTCGGCGACGAGCGAGGGGGAGAAGAAGAACGGGCCCGAGGTGCTCGTCGCCGGGGGTGGAATCGCCGGGTTGATCGCGGCGGCGGCGTGTCGACGCAAAGGGATGAAGGTGAAGGTGTTTGAAAAGGTGAAAAAGTATGAACCGTTCGGAGGACCCATTCAGTTGCAGTGTAACGCGCAGGGGGCGTTGGACTCCATCGATCCGGTGATGGCGGAGGAGGTGATGGAGAAGGGAATCATCACCGGAGACCGCGTCAACGGGTTGTTGGATGGCGTGAGCGGCGAGTGGTTTTATCGGTTCGACACGCGCAAACCGTGCCACGAGAACGGTCTGCCGCTGACGCTCGTGTTGTCGAGGTTCGAGTTGCTCGATATTTTATCCCGAGGCGTGGGCGAGGAAAACATTGAGATGGGCACGGTGGTGGAAAAGTACGAGCACCGCGGCGACAAGGTGGTGGCGACGCTCGCGGATGGCAGAGAATTCACCGGAGACGTGTTGATCGGCGCCGACGGCATTCGATCCAAGCTTCGCGCGCAAATGCGCGGAAGCGATCCGGAGAACCCCCCGCTCGCATACGCCGGATACGCCGTGTACACGGCGGTGTGCAAGTACTCGCAACCGCACAGAGAACCCAAACACACCGATCCGAACAAGGTTGGCTACCAAGTATTCCTCGGACCGAAGCAATACTTCGTCTCTTCGGACGTCGGAAACGGAGAACAACAGTATTACGCCTTCTTGGAGGTGCCCCCGGGTGGTGACGATGAGTTTGCCAAGTGCGAAAAGTGGGAAAACTATCGCGAAATGCTCATCGACCGCTTCCAAGGCTGGGCCCCGGCTGTGATGGAGCGCCTCGAGTGCACGAGACCCGAGGACGTGGAGCGTCGTGACGTGAACGACATCATCCCGGATCCGCGCTGGGTGGACGGTCGCATGGCGTTGCTCGGCGATTCCGCGCACGCCGTGCAGCCCAACCTCGGTCAAGGTGGCGGCCAAGCCATCGAGAGCGCGTACGTCTTGGCGGACGAACTTTCCAAGTGCGAGGGCGGCAAGGGCGTACAAAAGGCTCTCATGGTCTACGCCGCGAGACGCTTCTTGCGAACGGGCGCCATTCACGGCTTATCCCGATTCTCCTCGTTGATGAACACCTTTTACAGACGTCACCTCGGCGACGAGCCGTATGGCTTCTACCCCGAACCGGTCAGAGACATGTGGAACTCCATCGCCAAGGCGAAGATCCCGCACCCGGGTTCCGTGGTCGGGCAAATCGCTCTCATCGGCACCATGCCCATCATTTTAGAGTACGTCGGCGCCGGTTACGGCATTCCCGCCGTGTTGGGCGGCGCGTCCACCGGTAACGGCAAGGACCGCGTCCCGCGCTCTCAAATCCCCGGCATCTCCGCTCCAAAGCGTGATTTGACCGCGGAAGACTTCAAGATGCATGGTATTCCTGGATTCGCCAAGTAAATCGATCGAGGCAAGAATCTCCACGCCCGCTTTCAAGACGAGGATGAACGTTCAACACACTCTTTGTCGCACGACATCGCGATACATGTAATACATGTAACTTTGACTATTGCGCCCGGCGCTTTCGCAGCGCTTCAACTTTGAATATTTATTGTTTAATGTTTAATAGTGATGAATCAATCTCTTTACGCGCGTCACATTCGCTCTTCACGCGCGGCGCTCTTCACGCGCGTCGCTCGACGTAATCGTCCCGAACCAACTTTCGGGCCGCGCCCACTCGCGTCCTCATACGCGACCGTGAAGCGCGCGTCGCGACTCTTCGGCGTCCCGACATGGCGCCGAGCATTGCACGACGCGCTCTCTCGCTCCTCTTCGCGCTTTCGCTCCTCTTCGCGCTCGAGAGCGCCGTCGGCGTCGTCGCCCAAACGAGTAAAGTCGGAACGGTTCGCGAGTGCGTCGCCGCCTCTCGCACGCTTCGTCGACTGTGCGGCGCGTCCGGGGCGGTGCTCAAGGATAACACGTACCTCTACGTCGCTGCCGCGCGCTCCAACGCGGTGACGGTGATCGACACGACCGCACCGGCGAACATGTTTGTCAACGGCAGCGTCGCGAGCTTCAAACAAATGCGACGACCGGTCGATTTGGAATTGCACACGAGCGGGACGTACGTCGCCGTGTTGGCCGGGGGAGACGTGCAGACGAAAAACTCGAGCGTCGTGCTCGTGGACGCGAGAGAGCCGACGCGACCGGCGATACTGACTCTCGGAAGCGAGTGCGACGCGTACGAGGAGGGCGGCGTGGGCAAGGGCGGCAGGACCATCTACGACGGGCGACTGTGCGGGGCGTCGGCGTTCACGGTTGAACAAAACTATGCGTTCGTTTTGTGCGGTGAGACCAACCGATTGACGGTGGTATTGCTCCCGAGCGATGCGAGTCTGGCACAGGCGGGTTCTGTGCGGGTGGTGGCGTCGATTCAAAGCGACGAGTTACTGAACGGTGAAGCCGTCGTGGTGGCGAACGGTAAGGCGTATGTGCGCTCAGACGGTGTGTGTTCGACGTGCGTGGCGGTCGTGGATGTTTCAGACTTTACGAGTAACAACGGGCTCGTCAGACTTTCCATGCTCGCGTCGAGCGAAGTCTCTAGTATCACGGCGGACGTGCCCAAATGGCGCTGGTCGGCGACTTTCTTAGCGCGTGGAAGTCACAGAGCAAACGACGCCTATCTGTACGATTGGGTGGCGAATCCGGTCAGTTCCAGCGTGACGAGCGTGACGAGAGCTTGCATGAATATGGTTTTGCAGATTGGCGACTCTCCCGCGGCGTGCACGGGAAGAAACGAGTTCGCGTATGACGCCACGGCGGAGGCGAACGCGTACAACTTTCAGTTAGGTTCATAAACGGTGTAGATTTTACAGTACAGTCTAGTTGTAGTCGTTGTATAGTATAGTAGTCACGTCCCCACGGGCGCCACGTCTCGAATCAACGTCGGATTCGGCACGAAGAGCAGGCGCAAGCCTCCGATTTCCAGGAGCGTGTGCGGGCGAAGAATGCACCTCTGACCCGTGCTCAGCGGCGTATTATTGCACCAAATCGGCCGATGACCGACGTTTCGAAGCGCGAACTCGCCGTTCCATCGAAGTTTCAAAAACGCCTGTTGACGCGAGATTTTCATCGCCCTCCCCTCCAACGACAGGTCGACGTCCACCTTGAGATCCTCCGTTGACCGTCCGATGACGCACTCTCGATCGTCGATCACGAACGTTGCGTTCATCCCGACGAGTTCGGCCAACGCGCCTTTCGCCGTGGCCAAGCGCGCCGCCGCCGCCTGCGCGCTTCGCTCCAATTTCTCAATTTTCCTCAACGCCGCCCTCTTCGCGGGTCCATCTTCATCCTCACTCGTCGTCCCCGCCTCTCGCTCGTCGCTCATCGCACGTCGTCGTCGTTTTATCCCCTCCCCCCTCAAAATAGCCTGTTCCGCTTCTCTAAAACTCGGCATCAGCGCGCCGTCCTCGGCTTTGGTTTTCTCCCCCGCGGCGCCCCCCGTCTCGCTCGACGCCGCCCTCCATCGCACGCGCGCGTCGATCTCCCGCTCCAACACCTCCGTGGACACCTCGCGCATCCTCTCCGCGCATCTCTCGCTCCACCCGTCCCCTCCCACGAGCATGGCACGCCATCGCGCGCGCACCTCCGCCGCCTCCTTGCGCCCGCTCACGAATTCCACGCACGCCCGCGCGCCGCTCAGCGCCTCCACGGCGACGCCGGACTCGATCGCCAGGCGCAACAGCGCGTCATCGATCGCCGGCCACGCCTCGAGCGGTGGCGGCGGCGGCGGCATCGACGTCCTTCGCGCGACACGCGTCGCGATCTGGGGTGAGTCCCGTCTCGAAGGTGGGGACACGGGCGGAGCGAGAGGTACGCGATGTATACATTTAATCACGACGATTGCGAGCATGAACGGCTAGACGAATAAGAACATGGGATGCTCGTTTTTGGCGGTCATCTTGGTGCACCGCGCGCTCCCCACGATGCGCTCGAGCTTGAGCGCGTCCAATTTTGAGAAGAGCGCGACGACGCCGGCCGCGTGACCGACGACGGGCGCGGATCCGGACGCGGTGGAAGCGGAACCGGCGAGGTACGAGACGAGTTCGGGATAATAATGCGCGTGCTCCGGTAGAGAGTAGAAACAAATTTCTCTGGCACCCTTGATGCGGCGGCGAAAGTAAAAGTGAGCCCGTTCGCTCAGAAGCAACACGCGCTTGCGTCCATCGGCGAAGAGCGTGCGCGCGCGAGCCGCTTCTCGAGGCTCGGTGTACTCGCTGTTCACCGCAAACGATACTTCCTCCTTCGTCAACAAGTTACGAACTCGAACAAAGTCAAAGTACGAACTCACGAATACGACGACGCCCGGCTCTGGATTCTCACGTATGCGAGGCAATACGTGTTTCACAAAGTACTTGAACCGGATGTCGTCCGCGTTCACGACGTCCGAAGACTTCATGTTCACGCGTTCAAACTGTTGGCGCGTTTTCAGGGTGAGCTGGCCGAGCACGCCTTTTTGCGACGTGCGCAGACGAACCTTGCCCTCGTAGTTGACGCATCGTCGATTGAACAACGCATTAATCTCGGGCGTTTGAAACGACGAGAGTAGCACGGTTTGTCTCAGATGACGCGCGTGTCCATTCAGATACGACTCATGGACGCGCTGGATATCACAGTCGCGCATCTCTTGGGGAAGAGCGTTCATGGCGTCGACAATCGTGACGACGTGTGCCCAGTTTTGCATTTGAATCACGTTCGCGTGATCGATGACGAGCAACTCGATCGAACTCAAGAAATCTGCGGCCGACTTTTCATCTTGTAACGCCGTGACGATGCCGAGAGGTGAGGCGAAGATGATGTCTGCACCGAAAAAGTCAACGTATAATCGCACGCTCGCCTTCGTGAGCTTCAATCCGAGTCGAAAGTGATCATCCGTGTTTCCCTTGAACAACGCCTTGTGATCCGCGGGCACGAACGGCTTGAACTTCTTTTTACCGCTCGGCTCTTCGTCCTCGTTCTCGCTATCGCTACCTTCGTAAGCTAAAAAATCCTCCTCAATGCGCTCGAGTTTGTTCACCGAGTCGTTTCTCCCGTGCGCCGCCGGGCACAAGTCTAGCAAGCGCATGATGGCTCGACCCGCGATGTTTCGCATGGGTGTCAGGAATAAAACGGTCGGACGCACGAATCCTTGATCGCGCGGAAGATCGTCTTCGAGTACTTTCGTTCCCGCTTTTGCCTTTTTGGCCAACGATTCGTTATTCTTCATCACGCGATTTCTCGTCCTCGTCACGTGATCGATGACGTGCAGGCAGACGGCGTCCAAGATCTCGTCGTTCAGTTGCTGTCCCGCGGGTCCTTGATTCGGCACCAACGTTCGACATCCGTGTTGCACGTCCACGTACGACGCGAGCATGGAATAAAACGCAGCCTGACTCTCGCTCGCGAATCCGTCGCTTCCCGTAACCGTACGCCACCGCTCGGCGAGTTTCGCATTCACCAATTCCGGTCTCTCCAACACTCTCGGCACCTCCAACCCATTGGCACCCTCCCACACGTTCCGCTTCGCACTCCCAGCACTCGCGTCTTCTCTCGGAAACGTCACCTTTTGCGTCTTCAAAGCCTCCGCGCGCGCCTCGGTGAGCGTCTCTCCCAGTCGCAAGTGTCGTCCCAACGCCGACTCACCCGTCTCCGTCATTCGCGCATCCGTCGCGTCCTCCGACGCGGAGGCGTCGTCCTCGTCGTCGTCCTCGTCGTCGTCCTCGTCGTCGTCCTCGTCGTCGTCGCTCGAAGATGCGTCGCCATCCGAATCCGCCGCCATCGTCGCCTCTTCGTCCTCCTCGCCCTCGCTCGCGCTCTCATCGGACGACGCCGTGCGCTCGTCTTCCTCCTCCTCGTCATCCTCATCGCTCTCGCTCGACTCGCTCGCGCTTCGTTCGTCGCTCGCGCCCAGCGACGCCAGGAGCGCGCCGTACGCGCCGCCGCCCCGTCGCACCGCCGAGGCGACCTCCTCCTCCTCCTCCTCTTCGCCTCGCGCCGCGACCTCGACGTCGTCTCGCGCGCGACGCGTCGACTCCGCGTCGCGTCTCGCGCGTTTCCGTCGCTCGTTCGCCGGCATCGTCGACGAGACGACGACGGCGTCCCGCGTCCCGGCGTGTGCGGATGGATGCCATGCCGCAGACCGAGACGCGTCGGGACGCGCATCGCGCGCGAGAACGTCGCGCGATGACGACGCCGCGCGCGATGACGACGACGGGAGCATCGGTGCGCGCGAGGCGATGGGTCGCGACGCGCGGGGAGCGAGCGCGCGGGGTGGGTGACTCGAAAACGCGGGCGAGGACGACGACGCGGGCGGTGGACCAGAGCCTGAACCCGCGCGTGGCGGCGCTGCGGCCGAGCAAGACGGTGGCGCTGACGGATCTGGCGCGAACGATGAAGGAGAGCGGAGCGGATGTTATCGGTTTGGCGGCGGGTGAGCCGGATTTCGCGACGCCGCCGCGCGTGGCGGCGGCTGGGAAGGCGGCGATCGACGCGGGGAAGACAAAGTACTCGCCAAACGCGGGAGACGCGAAATTGCGCGAGGCGATCGCGGATAAGTTGGAAAAGGAAAATGGATTAAAATACGATGCGTTGTCTGAGATCGTGCTCTCGAACGGGGCGAAACAGAGCGTGGCGCAGTGCGTGTTAGCGACGTGCGGGCCGGGCGACGAGGTGATTGTTCCGGCGCCGTACTGGGTGAGTTATCCGGAGATGGTGCGATTATCCGGCGCGGACAGCGTCGTCGTGCGCACGACGGCGGACGAGGGATTCCTGATGACGCCGGAAAAGCTGCGAGCGGCCATCACGGAGCGATCGAGGTTGTTGATTTTGTGCTCGCCGAGCAACCCGAGCGGGGCGGTGTATCCCAAGGAGACGTTGGAGGAATTGGCGAAAATTGTCGTCGAGCACCCGAGATTGATGGTGCTGAGCGATGAAATATACGAGCACATCATCTACGCGCCCGCGGAGCATCACTCCATCGCGGCGATGGAGGGCATGTGGGAGCGCACGATGGTGGTAAATGGGTTTTCCAAATCCTTCGCCATGACCGGTTGGCGTCTGGGGTATGTTGCGGCGCCGAAACACTTCGCGCGCGCGATGAACATGCTTCAATCGCAAATCACGAGCGGTCCGAACTCGATCTCGCAAGAGGCTGCGCTCGCGGCGCTAGAACTGGGATTCAAGGGTGGCGAGGACGTCGCCGAAATGGTCAAGGCGTTCAGACAGCGTCGCGACTTTGTCTCCGAGCGCCTGAACGCCATCCCGGGCGTCAAACTTCCGAGCGTCGACGGTGCGTTTTACGTGTTCCCCGACGTGAGCGCCTTCTTCGGCGGCGACGCCTCGGCTGAAGGATTCGGTCCAGTGACGGATGTCGACGAACTGTGCCGCTACATCTTAGAAAAAGGTCAAGTCGCGCTCGTTCCGGGCAGCGCGTTCGGCGTTCCGGAGTGCTTGCGAATCTCGTACGCTGCCTCCGAAGCCACCCTGGAAGACGCGTTGACCCGCATCGAGGCGTGCCTGGATCCCAAAGTCTTCACTCAAAACTCGAGCGCGTGAGGCATCGTTCAGAATCCTCGGCGATTGCGCGTTCGCTAGACTCATCGGGCGTCAGACACCGTTTTGCGCCGTGTAAAGATACATTATTTTCGCGCGTCACGTTTCGTCGACAATAGTCGCGCGCACGTCAGCGTAAACTCTTCGCGCCTCCGGATGCCCGGCGCCGCAGCCGTCGGGACGCTTTTCCAGCCGTCAGTCATTCGAGCGACCTCAGAACCGTTCGCGATGGCGGAACCGCGCGCGACGCTGGACGACGATCTCCGCGCGAGAGCGCTCGCCGCGCACGACGTGCCCGCCTCCACCTACCCCGGCGCGGGCGATGAGCGCGCGCTCGCCGCGCTCGCGGAATTTTTAGAAGATACAGCCATCCGCGCGCTCCCCGTCGAGGGACGCGACGCTCTGCGACGCGCGCGCGCCGGTAACGGTGACTGCGCGAGCGCCCTCTCGAGTTACGGCGAGCAGCTGTCGCCGGCGCTGCGCGATTTGGGCAAGGCGTCGCGAGAGGCGATCGTGGACGAACTCCTCGAGCGCGCGACGGCGCTCAAATACGCCGACGCGGAGGTGTCCACGTCGAAACCGGCGATGGACGCCATCGAGCGCTCGAGTAAGCGATTGAAATTAACGGCGAAGGAGATGTCGGACGTCGGAGCGTCTCTGGCGAGCGGTGAAGGGAAAGAGGCGTTACTCGGTTTCGCTCGCGCGTTGGGTCTCGACGAGTCGAGCGTACGCGTGAACGATCCGCTCGACGCGTGCGTGCTCCTCGAGCGGTGCGTGCTGGCGCAGGAGCGATTCGTGACGGCGTTTTTATCGGACAACGGTAAACTCGCGGCGAAGAATCCGCCGAAATTAGACGAGGTACCCAGCGGCGTCGGGTTGAACGGCGATCCCGAGGTTGAGCGCGCCGTCGCCGTGGCGCGCTTGTTACACGTGAACGATCTTAGACGGTTACAGAGTTCCGTGGACACCTTCTTGGTCGCCATGCAAGAGTACACAGCCGATCCAAAGACGGACTCGCGCATCGGACGCGTCGGTAGATAGGTAGATGACGACGCCGTCGCGCGAGCGAGCGAACAAACAACCAAATGTAAACGATACATTCGTCGCACACGCGACTATCACAGCATAAAATTACATGAACCGTCGCTTCGTAGTTCTTTGCGCATCATAATTCGCGACGCGCGTTTATCCCCGAACATTCCCTCGAAGACGTTTGACTTTTCCTTGGACACTCTCTCGTATCCTTCTCCCGTGTACAACGCGAGCGGCGCCGGCTCGTTCTCGCGCACGTGCAACCACACGTCGCACCCGCCCATCTCGAGCACCAAATCTTCCACCGACTTTACGAGCGCTCGCCCGATCCCTTCCCGTCTCGCGGACTCGGCCACGCACGCGTTGGCCAAATACGCCGCGTCGTCCGGCGGAGACATGTTTCGATCCCGTTCCGGCGGGCGCGTCTTCGCGGAGATGCTCACCGTGACGAATCCCACCACCTCCTCGTTCGCGCCCGCATCATCCCCCATCCCCCCCTCCCCCTCTCCACCCGTCTCACTCTCTCTCGCGCGTCGTCTCGCCACCAACGCCGTCTCCTCGCAGTCGCCGTCGACGACGAGCCCGACGACGTACTTCAACACGTACGCCCTCGGTTTCGCATCCTCCGTCCCCGCGAACGCCTCGCACACCAAATTCACGCACGCCTTCACGTCTCCCTCTCTCGCCCGCTCGACGCGCACCCCCGATTCACCCCCATCCCACTCGCGCGAAAACCGTCGCTGCACCGCCTCGAGTTCGTCCCGACGCGTCCCTCGCGCCGTCGACGCCCACCTTTTCCGCGTCGCTCGCGACGACGAACGCGAACGCGAACGCGAACGCGAACGCGAACGCGGCGCGAAGAACGTCGACACCGCGCGCACCGTCGACATCACAGCATCACCGACGACTGAGGACCACCGCGGTCCATCGCATCGTGGCGTCATCGTGGCATTCGTCGACACGGGGCGTGCCTCCCTCTTTCCACCGTTCACGACTCACCAACGAGTCCCTCGCTCGAGTGATGTCATGCTCCATCCGAATCCATCCCGTCAGATCCATCGGCAGACGCGGACGCGCGACCGACGCGAGGCGCGATGTCGACGCGCGATGACGTCGCCGCGCTCGAGCGAGAGCTCGCGGGTATGGCGTTGGACGCGACAAAGGTGCGGGCGACGACGAGGAGGAGGACGACGACGCGGATCTCACGGATGATGAATGAATGAATGCGTGCATGATTTTTGTGCGCGCGCGCGGGACGAACGATTGACTGACGACGACGACGCGCGATCGGTGGACGCGTAGCCGGGAAAATTGACGGAAACGTTGGATAAGATGCTCGCCCTGGAGAAGACGTATCGGCTGGCGGCTGATTTCGTCGCGGCGCCGAGACTGTGCGTGGCGATCGTCGACGTCTTGCGCGCGTGCGAGGACTGGGACGGGTTGCGAGAACACGTCGCGGCGTTGACGAAGAGACGAGCGCAATTGAAGCAAGCGATCGCCGCGATGGTGCGAAGATGCATGACGTTTATCGATGACGCGCCGGATGGGGAGCAGAGGTTGAAATTGATCGAGACGCTGTGCGACGCGACGAGCGGGAAAATTTTCGTAGAGGTGGAAAAGAGTCGACTGACGCGCGCGCTGGCGAGGATGCACGAGGAGGCGGGGAGAATCGATGAGGCGTGCGGGGTGATGCAGGAGGTGGCGATCGAGACGTACGGCGCGTTGACTCGACACGAAAAGTTATTCTTCATCGAGGAACAGGTGCGGTTGTGTCTGGCGAAGAAGGATTACCTCCGCGCGTTGATTTTAAGTCGGAAAATCAACCCGAGGGCGTTCGACGAGCTCATCGATAAGGAGAAGAAGGAGGCGGAGAAGGCGACGGTGATGGCGAAGAAAGAGACCGAGTTGAGCGAGAAGGAGCGCGAAGAGCTCAGGGCGGAAAAGGTGAAAAAAGAGGGACAAGTGGAACACGCCGAGGGATACTTTGAACCCACCGACGAGGGCGTGCCCTCTCTCGAGACGCTCAAGTTGCGTTATTACGAGCTCATGGTGGAGTACTATAGTCATAGCGATGAATACCTAGAGCAGTGTCGGTGCTACCAGAACATTCTGGAGTGCGCCGAGGTGAAGAACGACCGCGAGCGGTGGGTACCGACGCTGAAGAAGATTGTCTGGTTGGTGTGTCTGAGCAAGCACGAACCGATGCAACAGAGCATTTTACACGGCGTCAAGGGGAACCTCAAGCTGAGCGATTTGCCCACGCACGAGGCGCTCGTCAAACAATTTTGCACGAAAGAAATCATCCACTGGACGACGTTACAGGAGAAATACGCGAGCGAACTCGTCGCCGAGACTGAAATTTTCGGAGGCGAAGACGGCGCCAAGCGCGTCGACGATTTGAAGCTTCGCGTCATCGAGCACAACATGCTCGTCATCGCCGCCTACTACTCCCGCATGTCTCTCGCCAGACTCTCCGAGCTCTTGTGTCTGACGCCCGAGGAGACGGAGCGACACCTCTCCTCGTGCGTGATCGATAAATCCGTCGTCGCCAAGATTGACCGTCCCGCCGGTCTCGTCGATTTCACGTCGACGGCGTCGAGCGATCGATTGTTAAACAAGTGGGTGTCAAACATAGACTCTTTGCTCACGTGTCTCGACAAGGCGTCGCACTTGATTCAAAAAGAGAGTCAAACGTACAAGGTGGCGCTGTGACGAACGAACGAACGAACGAACGAACGAACGATCCTACCTAGTGTCACTTAATCACAATCTATGAGAAAAAAATGTTCCGCCGCCGACGCGACGCGACGCGACGCTACGTCGGCGCGTTCCCGTTCCCGTTCCCATTCTTCCCGATCGCGCGTTCCGCCGCCCGCGCGCGTCGTTCCAACTCCTCCTCCCACCTCCTCGTCTCCGGGTCCCCCTGTCCTCGCAGACACACCTCAAACTTCCCATCCGCGTCGCTCTGTCGCTCGCACGCGTACGCGCACGCGCTCTCGCACAGTTCCGCCGCGTCGTCCGCGCCCGCCCCCACCGCCGCCTTCTCGCAGCTCACCGCGCACGCCCGTTCACACGCCTCCGCCCGCGTGTAAAAACACTCCTCTCGCTCCGTCGCGCCTCCACCGTACGCCGCGATGGCTTGTTTCTCCGCGCCCTCGACGCGCGCGAAGACGCGCGCCGCGTGCGCGCGCGTCC
>CEUV01026270.1_pt1 | contig 17351 bp, 14 predicted proteins | sample 356401 | NCBI WGS metagenome assembly CEUV01 (sample SAMEA2622710, study PRJEB7988) | marine metagenome | isolation source: saline water (ENVO:00002010), including
CTTATTCCAAAATGCTGACCCCGGTGCAATACAGTATATTCAACTCCCTGCTGGAATGAACGAATTAGAATTTGTTCTGACAGATGATACTGGATTATCAAGGACTGAGAGAGTATTCATCGAGGTTGATCGAAGTAATCCAGTTGTTTCAATAGATAGCCCCCAGAATGGGGATTATTTCCCTGCGGGAGAGTTAATTTTCCTCAACGCAACCTCTTCATTTGATGCCGATGGAGATATCAGAAAAAGGGAATGGCGAATCTGGGAGAGCCCATTCCGATATGACATACTTACCACCGCTTATTCAGAATCGGTGGAACTTTCTTCAGGACAAACCATTCATCTTTCATTTTACATTGAAGATATGCAAGGAGGTTTTGACCAAAAACACATCAATATCACTACTGGTTCTTCCCAGGCCGTCTTTTCGAATCTCTCAGTGGTACATGATGACATCTTACCTGGAGAGGAAATTCGCATCTTTGTCAATGTGGTACTCACTGATTCTGATGGTACTGCGCAAACAGTCTCAGCAATTTTGACTCAAAATGGAAAAGAAAACGTATTTGAACTAGAAAAAGAAAATGATTTTGGCTTATGGAAAGGCGATATTGTCTATATTCAGGAGGGTTCTTCCTCGCCCTTTTTGAAGATACAAGCTCTCGAGGCCGATGGGAATGTTGAAGCGGTGAAAACATATGAATTTGCAAAGCCAATTTCGGATGAAGTATCATTTTCTGTCGTATACATTGGGCTAGGTTTTACTGGTTTGCTAGCGATTATTTTCCTTGTGTTTGCAGTAATCTTGAGAAAAAGAAGAATATTGGCTGAGATGGAAGTAATCGATGATTGGGGCGTCTTCGCAAGTGATGAATCAGACGACCTTTTTGAAAAATAAATGACTTATTTTTCTTGCTCAGGAAGATTTCCTTTCATCGAGTCTGGGTTTGATTCTAATGCTCCCCATGCCGTTCTTGTTCTATGAAGTCCAACTCTCTTGAAAAAGAGGAATCTTAGATTTTTCCAGCCATCACCCCAAGTGTGTATCTCTGCATCTCCAACCCTTGGCCTGTAAGGAACAGAAATTTCAATGGCTTTTTTCTTGCCAAGATGCTTTCTGGCAAGGATTTTAATTTCTTCAGAAAGGGGCATGCCGTCATTGGTAGGCCTCATCTTTTTGTTTTCAAAAATAGATTTCTTGAATACCCACATTCCCGATTGTGAATCTTTTACTCCGTAGAAAAATAGCATCCTTGCGGTAAAGGATAACATCCAATTTCCGAAGTTGTGCAAACCAGACATTGAACCTTCTTCTGCTAATTTTAGCCGGTCACATGTAATGAATTGTAGATCTTCATCAACGAGTTTTTTGACGAGGGCAGGAATTTCTTCAGCAGGATATGTGCAATCAGCATCCATGGTAACGATGATGTCACCTTTTGCAACATCAAATCCAGTTCTATATGCTCGCCCATACCCCTTTCTGGGCTCGAGATGTACTCGAATTCCTTTTTCAAGAGCGATTTCTCTTGTCCTGTCGCTGCTGTTTCCGTCGACAATCATAATTTCTAACGATTCACACCAATCTCTTGGAATCGCATCAATCGTTGGCCCAAGGGCCTCTTCTTCGTTCCTTGTAGGCAGGATGACGGTCACGCTTACTGGAAGCACATCTGCCATACACACTCCACAGGCACTTCTTTCTTCAATCTATCATCCATCGGCTCTATCAATTAAGAGTTCCTCGGAGGTATGTCTGCCATGCACATTGCCATGTTATCTGCAGAATATCCACCTCGCTGGGGTGGCATGGGTTCGGTTGTTTTTCATCTAGCAGGTCATCTTGCAAAACTAGGTCATGAAATTACGATTATTACTCGAAATGGTTCTACAAGACCACCTTCTCAAGAAGGTGTAACTGTAGTTGAAGTATCATGGCTCCCATTACCAATGGCTTTTACGAGGAGTTATGGGAGAAGTGCATTGAAAGCATTAAAGAAATTACATCACAGAAATTCCGTTGACGTAGTCCATGTTCATTTACCATTAATCTCATGGACCAGAAAGCAATTCCAAAAAGTTCGCCAATCAATAGCGCCCGTTGTAAGCAGTTTACATGGTTCATGGCTGGGAGAGAAAGATGGCATGAAATTAGCGGCAAATCACAAAGAGTCTGCAACCTGGCGAAACCCGAATGATCTAGCGATTTTACTTACCGGCTCTTGGTATGCCAGATACGAAAGAGCTGGAGTTTTAGCCTCAAATATCTGTGTGGCAAACTCCCAAGCAACATACCAGGATTTTATGGATCGATATCGACCTGAAAATGATTGGGATTGCCGAGTTGTGCATTGGGGTGTAGATCATTTGATGTTCTATCCTCACAATGGTGATGATGAGGATTCTCAATTGGCTCATGAATCGGTTCGAGAGCATTACGAATGTGATGATGAGGTTGCCATGCATGGAAAACCAAGCCAAAATAAACCGCTCATACTCGCTGTAGGTCGTTTAGTAGCCCGAAAGGGATACCTCACGCTTTTGAAAGCCATGCCGAGGATTATTGAGAAGATTCCCAATGCAAAACTGGTAATGGTTGGACGAGGCCACATGAAAAAGAAGTTGTTATCTCAAGCAAAAAAACTCGGAGTTTCATCTTCAGTGAGTATTGAATCGAGTCTTGATTTTAATTCACTTGCACAACTGTTCCGTTCTGCTGACCTTGTTGTATATCCCTCATATTACGAAGGTCAAGGGTTGATTCCACTCGAGGCCATGAGTAGTGGAACGCCAGTGGTAACCGTTGATCATGGTCCCCTCCCCGAGATGGTTGATGACGATGTCGGTTCGCTCTTTGAATTAGGAAACAGTCAGCATTTAGCAGATGAGGTTGTCCGACTTGTGAACAATCCAAAAACGTTGGAGACCATGGCTCAGAATGGGAGAGAACGCGTACTCGATCGGTTCACTTATGAGCACAATGCGGCTGAATTTGAATTAATTTACAAAGACGCAATGTCTTGATTATTCATTTTCTGCAGCATGCATTTTTGATTTTTGTGCATCTCTCTCAAGGAAAGTCGCATAGAGTGCAGGTAAGAGCATCAAACTTGAAAGAAGAGCCAGTACAATGGCAACAACGAAAACTTGCCCGAATAACCGTAATGGCACAAGCGCTGAGAAATTAAGTACTGCAAAGCCGCCTGCTGTCGTCAAAGCAGCGCCAATCATAGCCCTACCAGTTGTGGCTACAGATTTTGAAACCCATTTTTCTCTCCCATCATGAGGGGAGTGTATGGCTTCTTCTTCCATTCTTGTTGTGATATGCACAGCATAATCCACGCCTAACCCTAATGTCAAGGCCCCTATCGTAACAGTCTGAGAGTTGAGTTGATATCCTGTTAAGCCCATGATGCCATATACCCAAATTACAACTACCATGAGTGGGATCCAAGTAACGATACCTCTCAAAGCACCTTGCTGGAGATCTTTTTGTCTCACAGTGTTAATGCCTACGAGCATGATGAGAATGACACCAGCAACAGTAGCCGTAGAAAGAATAGCCGATTCCGCTACGTCTGCTGTAACTTGTGCAAGAATGAGCGATCGTCCAGAGAGTTTGACTTCAAAATCACCTTCATGAGCCTCAGAAATCTTGTCAAGTTCAGCGCTCAGCGCTGCTTCAAAATCAGCGGTTGCTTGCCAGTCAAGTGTGCTTGCTTGAAAAGAAATAACTGTCTGGGATGCTTCACCGTTGAGTGTTCCTGATGAGAGATTTCTGCCTTCTTCAGACAAGAGATATGATTTCAGATTCTCCCAATGTGTATCATTTTCTAATGTTTGCATAGTAAAATTGAGTGCCGTATTCCTAGTACGTGAGTTTTCTAGTGTATCCCATATGCCTGAAGGCAGGCCGCTTACACCCTCAGTTTGAGTGAGTAGTCCAATGACATCATCATATATCGTCCGTCCTTCTTGAGAAATAACCTCACCATCAATAACGACATACAAAGGTGATGGGCTGCTTTGAAAAGTATCTGAAATGAGCAGGAAATCTGAGACAACAGGCACGCTTTCGTCAAAGTTATCTCTGGTATCAAATCCTACCTCTAATTGTTGAAATCCAATGAGCATGGGCCCTGAAAGCAACAAGGCCACAAAGGCGACTTTCACGGGTTTATTGGTCAATTCTCCAATCCATTTTGAGAATCTACTCTCGTGAATGGTTCCAGATTTTCCAAGAGGGAGTTTCTTCATTGGAAATGCCATCATGAGTGCAGGTAACGCAGTTATAGACAGCAAATATATGAAAAATAAACCGATTGCAATTACTGTACCGAAAGAAACCAAAAATTGTTGGGTCGAAAATCGGAAGGAAAGAAAGCCAATAATGTCGGTAATTATCGCAATGCCAAGGGCAGCAGAGGTTAATATCGTACCCTTTCTGATTGCTTCTCTTTTTGCTTCTTGAGAAAAATCACGTAGATTTAGCCGTTGTTGGGGATGGTTTTTCTCTTGTTCTTGCATGTCTTCTCTTATCCTTGCGACAACGTGTAAACCGTAATCGACACCGATTGCAAGAAGCAATATCGGTATCGAATTCATGGCGGGATTAAAGACCATATTTACTCCAATGAGCGTAAGGAAACCAGCAACTCCATAGGTTGCGAGTATAGCAAAAACGGTTAGGATGAGGACAAATCCCGTATCACGCTTACTGCGAAATTTCGTCCAGAGTATGAATCCCAAAAGCATCAAACATAGTGAGTTTAAGATTGCCAATTCCTTACCTACGTTGGCATTTTGCCCTGTTGAAAGTTGCGCAAAAGAAAACGATGTAATTTCTGTGTCTCCAGTTACATTTCTAATTTCATTTCCAAGACTATCAGACCATTCTGATACACGAATTTGGACATCATCCGTGCTGGATAAATTGTGTGATTCAATATCGGTTGCAATAACAATTGTCGTAAGGATTGGACCATTGGAGTTCCAGGGTTCTGAGCTGTCACCAGCCGGTATATTGCTGAGCATCGATGAGCGAAAATCCGTAGATTGCATTTGCTGGAGCATCCACATTTTCCCCATGGCTTGATCCACGTGGGCAGCAACAAAACCTGCATTCATCCCCTGAAGTAGCAGCGTTAAATCACCAGTAAGTTGTGTGATGTTTGAAGAGATGTTGAGGCCATCATCTAAACGAGGTAACCATTCAGTTGGATTGCCAGTATCCCAATTCTTGAGTGTAGTACCATTGATGGTGATTAAGGAGGGTATGTCGTTGATGGCATGGCTCAAATTATTGAGTGAGTCATTGATGGTTTCGTTATCTGCAACACTTGTCTCATCTATTGCTTGGGAGAGGTTAACCATCCATTTTTCAGCATTCACGGGGTCTTGATACATTGACCACTGCATAGCAGAACTAGCCAAACCGTTGTGCGATTGAACTCCGAAAAGGGGATATTGATACTCCTTCAAATTTTCATTATCGATAAGTGTGGCTTCAATAGTCGCTAATTTTTCCCAAGTATCTGATTTTTTTAGGTCTCCTTCTTCGATTCGATCGATAATTCTGATAAAGTCTACTTCTGCTTGATATTCATCCTCAACATCATTGAGAAGCCTCACCGTTTCATTATCCGGGAAAAAAGCATCTTCGGAATTATCAAAATTGATAAACATCGCATTTGGCATCAGTAAGAATACAAGTAATAAGCAGATGAGTAGGGCAGATTTAGGTTTTTTTACGCTGTAATCAGTAAAAACATTGAAGGGGTTTTGCAACTTTTCATCTCCATTTTCCCAGAGCATCTTGAAGGCAGTGTTCGATATTTTCATGTTCAAACGTATAGCCTGATTCGAGCAAGCGCTTTGGCCTTACTCCTTGTCCGTCGAGGACGAGGTTTTTACCCATTTCTCCAAACATAATTTTGATTACGAATCCTGGTAATGGTGCAAATGCGGGTCTTCTGAGTGTTTTTCCTAGCGCTTTGGCGAAAGTTTTCTGATTTACGGGATTCGGTGCAACCAGGTTAAAAACACCTTGAAGTTCTTTGTTCATCAACAAATGATGGATTGCAAAAATTTGGTCATCGAGAGAGATCCATGATTGCATTTGTTTACCTCCTCCTACAGGCCCCATCGCTCCCATTTTTGCGGGAAAAAGTAATTTTTCCAATGCTCCTCCTTTTGGAGTGGTTACGATGCCAGTCCTAATGATGACTTTTCGGATATCGGTTTTGTCGAGGGTTTCAGTTGCTTGCTCCCATGCTTTGCATGTCTCTGAGAGATAGCCGTTGCCGGATTCGCTGCTTTCATCTAGTGATTCATCTCCTCGATTTCCATAGAATCCAATAGCAGAACCACTGATAAACACGGAGGGGGGATTCTTTAGCGAAGTTGTCAACTCGGCGAGATTTCGTGTAGGAATAACTCTGGAATCTCGTATGAGTTTTTTCCTTTTCTTATTCCAACGCTTATCACCGATACCTGCCCCAGCAAGGTGTATGATGGCATCGAAATTTTCCAAACTCCCTTCGATAATTTTTCCTTCTATGTCATCCCAGAGAACCACATTTTCTTTATTTGCATCAGGGGCTAATTTTGTGGATTTGCGAATTAATCGATGAACTTCATGTCCACCTGTGAGAAGAAAAGCAACTAATTGCTCACCGATAAGGCCCGTTGAACCACTAACTAAGATACGCTGTTTTGGAGAGTTGGCATAGGTTTGGTGCCTGTTTAAGTCAGCCTTAACTCGCCTTGTGCGATGTCTGAACATTTGTTTCATCCGGGGAGTGACGAGTATGCCAGAGAAAAATTTTGTGAAAAAATGAAATGGAAGTTTCCATTCGACACGATCTTCTAATTTTGAACTATGTTCTCCTTCTTCAATGAATTCGTGTTTGTGAACCCATTTTTTGAACGGCCCTTTTGTCATTTTATCTTGGAACCTTTCTCCTGGCACGACGTCAAAATGTTCTGCTTTCCAGGTTTGTGGCACAACACCGATTTTCATCTTGAATGTATTGACATCTCCGTTTTTTATGCCGTCAATCCGGTTCTGTGGTTTCAGTTTTTCCCACTCTGGCATAATGCGTCTAAATGCTCCATCGCTATCATACCAATTCCATACAACTTCTCTTGGGTGGCTATAATCTGCATCATGTGCGTAAATTGGCAATTAAATCCCTCATGAATATTTTTCGATATAAGGTTGGGTTCGATATTTTCTTTTGGTAGAATCACTGGTCATGTAACGCACCTTTCCAAAAATTTCTCTTTCCGGTCCCCAAGCTCGATCATGGCGTCCCAAAACCCAAAACACGCCCGTGTATGAATTTGGGTCTCTTCCGTCAAGAGCCCATTTGTCGTTGAGGTGAATCATCCACCTCGCTGCAGTTTGTGGGTCAGGGGCCCATTGCAAAATTTTCTTTCCCCAGAGCATTCTCATATAATTTTGAATTATTCCTTCTCGAAGTAGTTGGTTTTGAGCAGCATTCCACAGTTCATCATCGGTTCTTGCATGCTCGATGTCTGCAAATGTGTAACCGGGAACTCTTGGGTCATCAACGTGTGACATAAGTGAGTTCTGCGCCCATTCAGGAATGGACTCCCATTGGTCATGTTCTGGAACATTGTGTGCGAAAATAAAACCTAGTTCTCTCCATGTTATGATTTGGTCGAGAAATCCTTCTGCAGATTCACTCAGGCCCCACCAACCTTCTCTTCTTCCGTTGTGTGGCAATTGTATCATTGTTGGATCCCAGTTTTCTTTATCGAGAACTCGTAACACGACTTCAAAAGATGAAATGTGGCCAAAATGGAGCCATGGAGATAATCCACTGGTACCATCCATATTCGGTTTATTTCGGTCTTCGGAGTAATTTGGTAAGTGAACTTGGATAAATTCATGCAGAATCTTTTCGGCTGTGCGACTTCCTCCACGTTTTGATAAGACGGGTTCAACCGAATGGTCGATAGCGAGAACCTTGAGGGCGTCTCTCCCGACTGGACCTGATTCTGCAACTCGCCAAATGAATTCAAAGGGTGTTTGGGGGGTGTTTGAGGAGTTGAAAATATCATGAATGGTTTTTGAATCCACAATCGGAAGTTTTGTTGCTTCTTGAAGAGGGTATTCAGCAGGCAAGTTCAACAATTGTTCAACGATTTCTTTTTGCATATATCTTCTAAATGCATATGCTGTTTTGAAAGGACGTTCCGATAATCGAATCGGAATGATGCCATTTGAGTCGACAACACGAACTTGACACTTTGCCAATTCAATGCTTTTTTGAGTGATAATTTTGGGTAAGTATGTAGGATAGTCATCGATGAACAAAAGGTGCGCCCTTTCTAAAAAAGACGCAAGTAATCCTTTTCCCTCTCCTCTTTGAGTTTCCACATATGGTATGTATGTCACGTTTGATGATTCAAATGCCTCTCTGTTATCCAACATGCCTTGAAGGACAAATGTATGTGATCGGTCATTGGCCCATCTGTGTTCTAGCGAAAGGGCTTCTACTACAATCACGGGCTTTTCAGATTCGTTTCCTTCCCGAATGGCTTCTTGGAGTGCAAAATTTCTCTTGGAACGCCTAGCAGAGGTCATCCAATACAGGATGAATTCTCCCTCATGTTTGGAGTTTTCATGATAGTTGGTTATTCGTTGACTTATTGTCATGAACCTATTCCTCCTATCGGTGCGTCCAGTATGGTCAACATGTAGGGGTGACCTTCTGTTGAGGATAAGTCAAATGTAGTCTTTTGTTTGGGGGTCTGCAACGCAGTTTGAGCGAGAGATTTCATGGTAGTTGAGAGCCAGTTTATTTCATCGATTTGTGTGGAGCTTATCCATTTTATATCTGAAATCTCTTTCTCGCAGCGTGCTGTTTTGTAATCCGTGGCCTCAACAAGGTAACAGATGAAAACAGCAATTTTTTCAGTTTTTACTCTTGTGCGGATGCCGAGAATTCTCAAGATTTCGCCATTTAGTCCAGTTTCTTCTTTGAGTTCCCTGATGGCTGCGTGCTCTGGTAACTCAGCCTCATCCACATATCCTTTAGGAAGGCCCCACTTTCCAGCGTGTATGCCATTTTTTTCTTGCACGATGAGCAATTTGTGGTCGGCAACTACTGCCGCCGCAACACCCAAATCCGTGCTGACCATGGAACATTTTTCTCATCCCAGTATATGAACTACCGTTCTGGACCTAATCTTTCAGATTGAGGTTAGCCAAGAAAATCTGACGTCTGATGTCTTCTCTGTGTAAGGTTTTTCGTTTTTGTGACCTGTTTAGATTCTCTATCAGCATGAATCAGTGATTGGATAACTCTGATAGATTGATGAGAGGAGGTTGTTTCACAGAATTAGAAACCGCTGCAAACTATGCTGAAATTTTTTGGTTTGTTGACCATCCTTAAATCAAAAATTTGAATTTTTGAGGTATTTTGAAAGAATTCTAGGTATTTGAACGATTATTTATAAGCAAACTGGATTGATGCTGTTTCATGCTAGAAATAAAGAGGCCAGCCACGAGCCAAACCGTAGCAGCAGACGCTAAATTACCCACCAAATTCGGTGATTTCCGCATCAGGGCATTTCCTGATCCTACTACCGGGAAAGAACACGCAGCCCTGTATGCAGGAGACTTGCACGGCGATCTTATTCCGTTGGTAAGAGTACATTCAGAGTGTCTAACCGGCGACGCATTTGGAAGTTTACGCTGCGACTGCGGTCCTCAACTTGACAAAGCAATGCAAGCAGTGCAGGAACATGGATCTGGTATCGTATTGTACTTGCGCCAAGAAGGAAGAGGCATAGGGTTAGCTGCAAAAATGAAGGCCTACAGACTTCAAGACCGAGGCTATGATACCCTAGATGCAAATCTTGCATTGGGATTGCCGGCAGATGCAAGGAACTACACCATAGCAGTAGACATGCTCATCTCAATGGGCGTGACCAAAATAAGACTCATGACTAATAATCCAGATAAAATTCAGCAACTAGAGGATGCTGGAATAGAAATCGTAGAAAGGGTTGAGCACCAACCAGGCAAATGTAAGGAAAACGAAGACTATTTGCGAACGAAAGCCATTCGTATGGGGCATCTCCTTCAAGCGTGATTAAAACCATATACGGAAAAAAGCAGGGATTAACTCATGTCATCAATGATCGGTCAAGAATGCCCTGAGTTTTCTCTACTCAATGACAAAGGAGAAACATTCGAAAGCTCGTCCTTGAATGGAACTTGGAGAATACTATTCTTTTATGCAAAAGATGGTTCACCTACATGTAAAAGAGGATGTCTAACTTTCAAAGAGCAACATGACTTATTTGTTTCAGCAGGCTGCACTGTAGTGGGAATTTCTCAGGACTCAGTTGCGGATCACCAAAGATTCAAAGAAGAGCTGGGTGGACTTCCATTCGATTTACTCTCGGACCAAGAGAGAGAAGTGGCTTTCCAATTTGGTGTACCGGTGTATCTGGGAAAGTTTCCAGCAAAATCCTCCTTCCTCGTGAATCCAGAGAATAAAATTCATCATGTATTCGATTGGCTTTTCAGACCACGGAGACACGTTGCAAAGATTCTTTCAGAACTCTCATCTGTAACAGGTGATGTACAATGAGTTGGGACGAACTCCTTGCTGAAACAGGGTTAACAGAGCGTGAAGTAAGATCCGTAATGGCCCTCAGCGAAAAACCGAAACAGAGAGCAAGTGACCTTGCTAAATCTCTGGGTACAACAAGATTAGATGCTTACAACAGTTTGTCAAGGCTGCAAGAAATGGGTATAGTAACCGCTACTGCAGATCGTCCCATGCGTTTTTCCTCGATGAGAGTAGACCAAGCCGTTTCTCATATTATTGAGATGCGAAGTACCCAACTCAATCGCTTAAAATCTGGTTTCGAAGAGGTCTCTAAAAATATCAAAGTTAGTGAAAAAAATAACACGAGTCAACAAAACAGCGATGAACCTCGCTTTGCAGTCCTAAAGGAAAGAGTACACATTTATCGAAAACTTGAGCAAATGGCTGAATCATGTGAGGAGGAGATGGTTCTTCTGCTCGGCAGGTTCGGGATTTTGCACCTTTGTCGATCTCCAGCCCTTGCTGCTGTGAATGCAGCCGCTGCGAAGGGTGTTTCAATTCGAATTGTAGCGAGACTGGAGAAGCGAACATTACGTTTCTTCTCTGACTTACACAATGACATTGAAGTGAGACATTCCGATGACTTAGATTCTCAAGGCTTTTTACAAGATAATACTGATGTTGTGCAGTTCCTCCATGTCGAAACCAACCCAGTAGGACGAGGAAAGGAAGATGCAGCTTTGGTCATACAGTCTGAACCATTTGCGGTTGCTCAGCAGAATCTAATCGACACAATTTGGGAAGAATCTGTGCCTCTATCAATTGCTGAGACAAGATTCACTCAAGATCGAATTCACGACCCGCTAAAACTCACCATTGGAGAAGGCTCATTTCTCGATAGTATTCGAGATGCGCTTGACGTCACCGATCTTCCAGATGAAGACCTACCGTTTAATCCAGATTCCTTTTTTGAAGCAGGCTCAAAAGTAAACGCTGCGAGAGTTGAACTCTCAAAAGGCAGGCTCTCGAACTTGAAGCTTCTTGGCATAAATCTCAACCTTATGCTCAGACAAGTGGGAAATCGAGTTGGCCAGGAATTGGCTTTCTCATTGAGGGGTATCGAAGACAATATCGAATTTCTTAATGAGATGATGGATTGGTGGGAATATGCAGGTTTAGGTTCTCTACAATATGGAATCGAGCCAACATTTCATGTCAAAGTAGGCTTAGTTCATCTTCCGGATGATAATCCTGACGTTCTTCCAATGTGGGAGTTAGATGATGGTATTATCCAAGGCGCTCTTGAAACGAGATATGCCTCCGAACAAGGGGTCAGAATCCGACGGGAAGAAGGCACTGGCGAATCTGATGACTTATGGCGATATCACATGATTTTGCAAGAAGACATTAACGAGTGAGGAATGTTTTCATGAAATTACTCACTTTTTTGCGATTAATGAGAGAAATTCGCAAAAAAGGCAAGACAGATATCGAGAAGATACAGAGAATGGGGCTATTAGCAGTAAAACTCTCACAGATTTTTGCCTTGCGTCCTGATCTGCTTTCTCCGGAAAAATGTAAAGAATTACAAGGATTGTATCAAAAAGCAAGTTCGATTCCACCTGAAGATTCAATGAAAATACTCAAGGATAAAGCTCCAGATGGTTTTTTCGAAAACGTCCTAGAGATGGAACTCAACCCCTTTGCAGCAGCGAGTATCGGCCAAGTTCATCGAGCGAAATTGAAAGATGGTACCAGAGTTGTTGTTAAAATAATCAAATCAGATTTTGAGAAGTCGTTTAGAAAAGATGTCAAACGACTCAGAAGATGGTTGAGTATTGGATTATTTCTTCGACCAAAACTAAGGAAGGTAGGAAATCCCCTCGGACTCTTACATCACGTGGAAGATTATACACTCAGAGAACTTGATTTGAGAAATGAAATCCAAGGCGCCAAAGATTTGCAAGCACTCGCTGAAATGCATCATGAAAACTTCCCGATGCCTAAACTCAGGTTCCCAAAAGTTTGGCCGGAATGGTCTAATTCACATGTACTTGTAATGGAGGAAATATTCGAACCAACAGCCGAAGATCTACTTGCAGATGGCCGTTTATCTTGGGAAGATTTACTGCAGTTATTCAGAATCCATGGGGCGTTTATGTTCGGTTTCGGAGTTTTTCACGGAGATTTGCATCCTGGTAACGTGATGGTTGGTGAAAATGGCGATTTTATCTTCATCGATACTGGTGCAATCTGTACGGCACCCGAACACGTTCGAAGTGCACTGTTTAGTTTCTTTTTCCATCTGGCTAAAGGGAACCTGGAACAATCTTTTGAAGCCATGCTTCACATGGCCAAGGAAAAACCCAACCCAGAAGTAAAGAAAGCATACATGCAAGAGATGCATTTACTCTACGATGGTTTTGTGGGAACGACTGTTTCAACAACTTCTCTCACTCAACAAATGATGAAAACGGTGAAGGCAAGTGTACTCGCGGGTTGTGAGTTTGGAGAGGAAACTTTTGCGATTATTCGTGCATTGATGTACATGGATGGGATGGTATTGAGAGGACATCCTGATGTGGATCTCATTAGTTCAATGGGCCCTTATTTGGATGAATTTGCAACAATTTCTCCGCCAATCGTTTGATAGAGATAAACGGCACTTTAAAAAAAAAGACAATGAAAGTAAACTCATGGCGCCTAAGGTAATTGTTGTTGGAGCTGGGCCTGGTGGGTTGGCAGCATCATTGATGCTAGCAAAAGCAGGCATTGATGTAACTGTAATCGAAAAATCAGCAACCGTAGGTGGTAGGACCAAAGTTATCGAAAGAGATGGGTTCAAATTTGATTTGGGTCCAACATTTTTTCATTACACCGAGGTTATTGAAGGGATTTTCCGAGCGATTGGTTACGATGCCAGAGAAGAATTGAATCTCAATAAGCTCGACCTTAATTATCGTCTTATTTTTGGACAGGGTGGGCAACTTGACTGTACGAGTGATTTGGAATTGATGAAAGAACAAATCAGCGCACTTTCGGGTCCCAAAGACGGCGAAGCGTTCATGAAGTACGTGAAGGAAAATCGCAAAAAATTATCTCTGACTAAATCTTGTCTTCAATCACCCTGGAAGGGGTTCTCCGATCTCATATCAAAAAGAGCCTTCAGGGCAGCTAGAGTGCTTCACCCAACTCGATCCGTGGCCAAAGACTTGACACGTCTCTTCGATGATGACAGGCTCATGCTAGCGATGTCGTTCCAAACAAAATACCTAGGCATGTCTCCATTTAATTGCCCAAGTATGTTCACTATTCTTGCCTTTTTGGAGTACGAATATGGAATATTTCATCCCATGGGTGGTCTTGGTTCGGTTCCTGTCAGGATGTCAGAAATTGCCAAAGATTTAGGTGTAAAATTCCTTCTCGAGGAGCCAGTTGATGAGGTTCTGTTTGAAGGAAAAACAGCGATTGGGGTAAAAACAAGCAAGGGTGAGTATTTCGCAGACAGGATAGTCGTTAACGCCGATTTTGCTAACGCAATGACACAAATGGTGCCTGATTCAAAAAGAAAGAGATGGACCAATAAGAAATTGGAGAACAAACAATATTCATGTTCAACTTTCATGTTGTATCTTGGTGTAGATCGAAAATATGATCTGCCGCACCACCAAATCTATGCGTCCAAAGATTATGTAACCAATCTTGAAGAGATTGAAAACAAGCACCAGGTTTCGTGGGACGACCCATCAGTATATGTTCAAAATGCATGTGTCACCGACCCACAAATGGCTCCCGAAGGATGTTCCACCGTCTATGTTTTGGTACCGGTAACTCACCAACATGAAAATGTCAAATGGAGTGAAATTAAAGATGATTACAGAAATCGAATTCTTGATCAAATCGAGACGAAACTCGGTTATGAGAACATCAAAGACCACATTGTGACAGAGATGGTCATTACTCCAGACGAATGGGGTGACTATTGTTACAGAGGTTCGGTGTTTAACCTAGCCCATGGGCTCGACCAAATGCTTTGGAGAAGGCCTCAAAATAAATTTGAGGATGTTGATAATATGTACTTAGTTGGTGGTGGGACCCATCCTGGTTCAGGCCTCCCCGTCATTTTTGAAAGCGCTAGAATTACCAGCAAACTTTTGTGCGATGATTTAGGAATAATTCCAGATTGGAACGGAGAATCTGTCTGGTTTGAAGATAGTGTTAAGCGAAGCAAAAAAGGAAGAGCAGCCGAAAAAACGCATCGAAATAACATCCCAGTTAAAGCAAATTCAACCAATGTTTGATGGAGACACTCAAATGTATGAGTATCTCTTCATTGCCTCAACCTTCTGGGTTGGACCTTTTTGGTTTGGAATGTTATTTTATCCCGATGATGAAAGAACTTCGAAGTGGGTAAACACTCACTGGATTTTTCTTGGACCATTGGCTTGTTGGTTTTTTGTCCTTTTCCTAAATCCAACAAGTATGCTCGATATGTTTGTCGATTTAACGCCATCAGGTATGTTGGCTGGCATGCAAGAATTGCTTTCTTCCCCAGAAGGTACGGTGTTGGCTTGGTCTCATTTAGTCGCTGGTGATATCATGATTACTCGTTGGATTTGGACTCAGTCCATCAAATATGAGATTAACAGAAATAAAATGAGAGCCTCAGTGTTCTTCGGTGTTATGTTGATGCCAGTTGGGTTATTATTGCATGTATTTAATATGAGAAATGTCAAACTATTACATGAGTAATTAACGACATTTGATATACTCGTTTGAGAAGAATACCCTATGCGCACGATGCCAACATACTCAGAAGAAGGCGCATTCTCAGTTTGCGAAGATATTTGTAAGTGCGCTTCATCTACCTTTTTCTCCAGTTTTTCATCGTTACCTCTTTTCCAAAGAAAAGCCGTCCACGCAATCTACGCCTTTTGTAGGCGTGTGGATGATATCGCCGATGGAGACGCCCTTCCTCCCGTCCAGATGACAGAACAACTTCGTCAGCAAACTCTTCAAAGAGATCAGCAGTTAAGAGAAATCCACAAGTCCTCTCCCTCCAGCGATTCTAAAACTCATTTTGAAAGGCTTTCCGCTCTTGTAGATACAAGAGGTAAAATTAACCAGATGATGAAGAAAAACTTCCACGAAAAACATGACCCTGTGATGGTAGCAATGAATGCTGTAATTCGAGATTTTTCTCCTAAAATGAAAGACCTTGATGCTATCATTGAAGGAATGGAAGACGATTTGTTTGAGGTGCGTTGCAAGACATGGGATGATTTGAGAGCCTACTGTTACAAAGTAGCCTCTGCTGTTGGCTTGGTTCTCATTGAAGTGTATGGTTACAAAGATCAGTCAGCACGTTTGCATGCAATCGACATGGGTATCCAATTACAAATGATCAACGTTCTCAGGGATGTAGTGGAAGATTATGACGACAATAGGGTTTATGTCCCAATCGATGTACTTAACCACCATGGAATTTCTATTGAGGAGTTGCCAACAAATGTATTGGTTGGTGACTCACGATGGACTGCTTTTGTGAATGAGTATGTGTCCCAAATCAGAAGGCATATGTCTTCTGGTAGGCGCTTGCTACCTCTGCTTAACTCAAGGGCGAGAGTTCAACCTCGATTAATGTGTGAAGCTTATGAAGCCATACTTGCAGAAATAATGCGCCGTTCAGGAGATGTCTTCTCAAGCAGACCAACTATCTCTGTATATGCAAAAATCAAATTGGCTTTCAGAACGTGGGTAAGAAAACAATTCCTTTTTCTCTCTCGATGAGGAGCCCAAAAACGCCTATTCATATACTCACTTTTCGAGTTTAAAGTATGCAGCCGAGAGTAGCCGTTTCGGCTTGTCTGGTGGGTCATCAAGTACGTCATGATGGCCGAATGGTGGACACAGAATTGCTGATTCCAGAGTTGAACTCTTCTGTTGAAATTATCCCTTTTTGCCCTGAGGTTGAAATCGGGTTAGGTACACCTAGGCCTGCTACACGGTTAGTAAATCGAAATGGGAATACACGGTTGGAATGTACCTCAGAATCGAATCGTGATTTGACCCAGGAGATGGTGAAATTCGCTCAACTCAAGTCTGATTTTTTAATTTCAATACAAGTATCAGGAATAATCTTCAAACAAAGTTCCACGTCTTGCGGTATTGACCATGTTGTGGTCCACCAAACCGATGGAGTTGGAAAATCTCAACTTAATGGGCAAGGCATGTTTACCAAAATATTCACCACACTTTATCCCTACATACCAGTAATTGATGAGGGTAAACTGGAAAAATCATCTCAAACAAAGAATTTTCTCTCAAGGGTCAAAATGATGCAAAAATGGTGGGTTATGTATGATAAGGGTTGGACACCAGACCGAGTTCGAACATTCCATGAAGAAAATGGCATGCTTATACATCACTGTAATCCGGACGGATTTAGAAAACTCAAGGTTCTGTTGGATGACTACGTCGAAGACGAATATAATGCCGAAACCCTTGCGTTTAATTATATCACAATGGCTCAAAAAGAGATGTCAATCTTACCTTCCTCAATAATCATGGAAGATATGACTTCCAATTCCATTCCACAAAAAAGAGACTTGATCGCAGAATAAAAACTCTACCTTGGATAGCATATCTTGAGTTGCAACCCGATGGAAGCGAATTGTTTTTTCATCTGATTGCTCAGGTTAATCAGGTGAATTCTTGGATACACCCAATGCTGGTTCGTCCGGTATTTGAGTTAGTAAT
>CEUV01018575.1_pt1 | contig 17335 bp, 18 predicted proteins | sample 356401 | NCBI WGS metagenome assembly CEUV01 (sample SAMEA2622710, study PRJEB7988) | marine metagenome | isolation source: saline water (ENVO:00002010), including
TTGCCGCGGGAGGGGGTGGTGACATAACCTTCGCGGACGGCACCACTCAGAGCACTGCTGCTTCCGGAACCATGAGTTCTTGGACGATCGCGGGAGATATTGGAGGTGAATCCGTAACCAACGGCGATATCGTCACCGTAGCAGGTGGAACAGGAATTACCACGACTGCCGCTCCCCCTGATACCGTCACCGTGACTTTGGCCAATACTCTGGTCACTCCCGCTACCTATGGTTCTGCCACCGTGGTGCCCGTAATTGCCGTGGATCAACAAGGTAGAATCACCAGTGCTACCAATACCAGTATTGCTTATCCTGCCCAATCCTTCACCCTCACCGCAGATTCGGGTTCTAATCAAACTGTAACCAACGGTGATACCGTGGATATTGCTGGTGGAACCGGTATCAACACCGTAGTCGGTGCTACCGATACCGTCACAGTTGCTACCGATAACAGCGTGGTTAGGGTAACCGTTCCCGTTCCAATCAACTCCGTTCCATACTTCAATGGCACTGATGTTAATCAAGATGGCATCGGTTTAGCAGACGGACAACTGATCATCGGTAGCACAGGTGCCGCTCCCGTGGCGGCTACACTTACCGCAGGTGCTGGCATATCTATCACTAATGCTGCCGGATCTATCACCATCGCTAACACTGGCGGTAGTATGACCAGTTGGACCCTAACAGGAGACAGTGGTTCTAACCAAACCATAGAAGACGGACAAACCGTTGATATTGCGGGTGGAACGGGTATTAGCACGGTTGTAGGGGCTACCGATACTGTCACCGTTAATCTTGATAACACTGCCGTTACGCCTGCTGTCTACGGTTCTGCTACCGAAGTTCCCCAGATCACGGTAGATCAACAAGGCAGACTTACGGCTGTCGCCTCCGTAGGTATCACTCAACCTTCCGGTGCCAATCCATCGGCCACTGTGAGCGGTTCTGCCGTCAATGGTTCGGCCGCTACATTTATGCGTTCCGATGCTGCGCCCGCTTTGGCCAATACCACCGTTACGGCTGGAAGTTATACTCGTGCCAGCCTTACCGTAGATGCTCAAGGTAGGCTCACCGCTGCTTCCAGTGGCTCAGAACCCGATATTTCGGGCACGATTGCTGCTGGACAGGTAGCCTATGGTGCATCTGCCGATACTATTGAAGGCGATAACAATCTTTTCTGGGATACTGCTAACGATCGTTTAGGAATTGGAACCAACTCCCCGGCATCTTCCCTGCATATCATCGGTGTCGATGATGACAATCCCGAGGTTCGTGTGCAACGAACGGGAGTGGCCACTCAATACACTTCCATGATGAACGAGGATGCTTCCGGCGGTTTCATCAATTCCGAGTCCGCTGAATCCAACAAGAAGGCTCTTTACCTGCAATCGATTCACAATTCTGGTGGATCGGCAGGAGGAGACAATCTGATCATCTGGCGCACGGGTGCCGCTTCAGGACCTACCGAAAGAATGAGGATCAGTGATGTCAACAGTCTTTTTACCGTTCAATCTACCACTAACATGAACGTAGAATCCAAATTGGCTGTGGGCAAAACCTCGGCTCCGAGTTACACTCTGGAGGTAGAAGGCAGTAGTGTTGAAACAGGTGGTTTTGCGGAACTAACAGGTGGTTTGTTTTCCAGTAGCAGTGGTAATAGCAGTCTTACCAACGGGATGCCCGGTTGGTGGTTGACAGCCAAAGGTATGAACACTACCTCTAAATATACTCCTGCCCTGAAGTTCGGTTCCACCGATCCTGATTTCACCACTACCAATCCCAAATGGACCGCTGGAATCATAGGCGAGGCCATCGAAACCTATGCTGCTGATGACAAAGGTGGTATGGATATGCACTTCCTAACCGCCCCTGCGGGCGTAGGTGCTGGTCCGACCCCGCCCACTATCAACATGACTCTTAGCGCGGCAGGCAAGTTGGGTATCGGAACTCAGGATCCGAGCCAATTCTTGCACGTCAATGGTGGTGCCACCAACAACTTGGCTTTGTTCCAGTCCACTGATGCCACGGCTCGTATTTCTTTCCGTGATAACAGCACCAGTAGCGTATCGCACGTTGGTATAGGTGCTTCGGGTAACGATGCCGTTTTGTTTGCTGGAAATGCTACTGTGGTCTCGGCTAAAAACAGTGGCAACGTTCAATTCAATGCTGGTAAGTTTAGTCAATACAACGGTGCTTCTCCCAGTGATGGACAATTATTAATTGGTGATGCTGCAGGTGGTGTCTGGGACGCTGCCACCTTGACCGCAGGTTCTGGTATTTCTATCACCAATGGTGCAGGTGCTATTACTATCGCCGCTACAGGCGGCGGAGGTGGTGGTTCTCCCGGAGGTTCAAATACTCAAGTTCAATTTAACGATGGGGGTGCTTTTGGAGGAGATGCTGGTTTAACTTACAGCACAGCAGCAGGTTTAATTATCAATGCCGGTCAAACTGCTACTGGCAATCTTATTGCGAGCACTCAAAACTTTAGTGGTGCTTTCAGCGTTGATGCTGCCAGCGATAGAATAAACGTTACGGCAGGAATGATTTGTGATTTCCAAGGTCAACCTGCACAACTTCAAATTACTAATGCGGCTGCTGGCTATACTGCGCCATTAGGTGGCCTTAAGATTGATAGCAATATGCAATTCCCCGGCGAGCCTGTTGGCATTTCGGCCACTGTCAATCCCACGATAGATCTTAGTGCTGGTAACTATGATTTTGAAACGCTGGGTGGTAATGGCAATTGCACAGAGACCATGGCCCTCTTTATCGTAGCCGCAGACCCATTAGGTGCCAACGTCGTTAGTATGCCAGACCCGGCGGCTGCCTTTGGTGGTGCAGGTTTACCACCCGGAATGATATGGACTATTCATAATCTTGATGGTTCTGGACAACCTATTATTGTAGATTTTGCTCTTAGTAGTGTTTGGGGTCAAGCCAGAGCAGTTATATTTGAGGCTGTCGGTTCTGTTACGGTTTATACTGATGGCGTGGGTTGGTATGGTGTAGCCCTAACTGACGGTTCTAACGGTGGCCGTGTCCGATGGGCTTGATGAATAGATATAAGTAGGTAGTCACCATCATTTAGATTATGGACACAAACACCATTGTTGAACTACCTCAAGAATACTGGACTGTTATTAGACAAGTTTTGGAAACCTCTCTTACTGCTAAGGGTTCCGAGGGAGCCAAGATGCTTCACGAAATCTTTAGTGCTTTTGACGAGGCAGGCATTGAAATACCTGAGCCACAGCCTGAATCATTGGTCTGAGAAATCTAATCCCAAGCCACGAGCAGGCACTAACAGTGCTTCGGGTAACTCCTCGTTGATATACAGTTGATTGAACTCTGAAGTTCCACCTGTGCTAATATCACCAAATCCACCAATATATCGATCGTATCCACCTACCAAGGCTGCGCCAAAGATTTTTTCATGAATCTGCTCAAAGAGGAGATGAAAAGTGAAACCTGTTAAGAACAAGCCCACAAAAGGAACTAAATATTTATCTTTTTTGTCAGTAGGAATCAGCATCGCTAAACTACCCAAAGTGAGTCCACCAAAGCCTACTACTAAGGCTTCCAAGACATCTTGACGCTCTACCATAGTTATTCTTGCCTCGTTTTACTATTTATTATTTGCTGTAACGCTTCTGCTAACACCGCATCTAAATTATCCAACTGATGTGGGTAAACTCCAATATAGTAATAGTGGGGACAGGATTCATAGGCTGATTCTTTTATTTCTTTGCGATATAAATATCTATCTCGTTTCTTAATCACCCATGCTGCAATCTTACCATCTTGACGACATAAACCCCAGAACTCTATAATAACAGGTTTATCTATACCTTGTTGCGGCCAGACCACCCAATCAGGTAAGAACTCTTCGTCATCTATAACTATTTGTGGTTCATACACACATTTCCAATTATTTTCCCATAACCAATTATCGATCTGGGCTTCTCCATATGAGGCTACTAAATGTTGGTTTTTGGTTTTAACTTTATTCAATTAATCACCTTATAGTTGATAGAACTAAACGATTGACGAGGAATCCTCGGGTTTCCAATAATAAAAAATATACGTCCATTGGTATCGTAAGCCGCATCAATACTTTCCATGAATACTGCAGGTTCATTTATTGAACCATTAGATTTTTCAAACCACATACCCTCTCCGATTTCATAATTCTTTCCACCTTCTTTAACAGTTCGGGTTTTCAAGTAATAACGATTAGGGTCATTATATTTCCACTCAGTATCGGTTTGTTTTAGTTCCGATCGGGGAGTGTTGGCTAAAGTCAATAATTGTTTCGCAAACTCTTTATCTGTGTGTTTATCAGAGATACCAAATCTATATCTTCCAGTAGCGGTGTAAAACTCTGTAGAAGGCGTAGCCGGATAATGCACACCAACAGCCACTATGACATCTTCTAAATTAGGATTATGATTAGGAGGATTAGGACCTGCGGTTTTTATTTCTGGGCCTGACGAACCCACATACCAATTATACCAATCTTGAATTGGACCATCATGTTTCATCCAATTAGGCATATCTGCTACATCTACACGACGAGTTTCGGGCAAATATACAAAATCTCGGAACGGACTCAAAGGTTTAACAAAAATATCTCGGGGTTGGCCCGACATTACGCCAAAACTTCTAATATATTCAACCATTTTCTCTATTTCATCCTCTCGCATTTGTGCAGGACCTCGTAGTCTATGCAATTCTTTACGAGAGAGCATACAGTATATTTATCGCCTCAACTATTTGAACTTTAGGAAGTTTCATATAGCAGGCACCCTACATAGGTTATGTGTCATCCGAGGAACCCAAGAAGAAACGGGCTACCGTCGCTCAGGTAGATCGTAAATTGGATGAACTCACTGAGCAATTAGATATTATGTCGTCCGATATTAAAGATATTAAGCAAGTAATGAAGGCTTATATTGATATGAGGTTAAAGGAAGCCGAAATACCTAAACCTGTAGATGATGCTAATAACCGAATGTATGGCTAAGGTGAAAATATGGATTGTGGAAGTTGTGAAAGTGCCAGTCCCATAAGTTTACAACAACCCGAGGTTGTAGCCGTAGAACTTACTATTACTGAACGTGCTCAAATCGTTTTAACTGATGCTTTTGGCGATGACCACCATATGGCTTTGTTAGTAGGTGTGCTGTCGGGAGGTTGTTCAGGATATATGTATGATTTATCTATTGTAGAAGGCGTAGAACCTAATTGTCAGGAATTAGTGGTTTCTGGTTTCCGAGTGTTAGTTCCCAATGCTGCCAGCCATTTGCTTAACGGTATTGAAATTGATTATGAGGAAAAACTCATGGGTGGAGGATTTAAAATAAATAATCCTAATGCTCAATCATCCTGTGGTTGTGGCGAATCATTTGCTTAAGAAATATACTATTAAACATATCACAGACAAGACATTAGCCCCCAGCAATATTTTCCATTCTTTCTTACTTAACATCTTATCAACTCCTGATTAAAATAAAGATTGTTGTTTGCCTACACTTTTATCGTCAAAGGTTTGGTCTACCCACATACTAACATGTTGATACAACTGAGTAATATATTCATCGCACCCATATCTATCAATGATATCTCGCATTAGTTCGTTATATTTATTGACGGAACCATAATGAACAGTCATGATAGGTTTCCCCGGACATTGTATTTCTACTTGTTCACCAGTAAACGGATCGGTTTTCTTACCTGTAATAGTCATACATTTCCCACTGATAGGCACACGACGATAAGAAGCCCCACATTTTGTGCATCTTACTTTTTGTTGACCGAATGCCCTGAGATTACCTCGCATATCACGAATTAAGTGAGTATCAATCAGTTTAGCACTTTGTCGTTGATTGTCTACGGCATGAAGCACTTCACCTAAAGCGAATTGAGCCATAGTTTTCTGTCGCATACTCAATACATGGTCTTTATCGTTATAAGGATTCCAAGCAGGACCGTGATTACAATTAGTAGTATCATGAGTAAATCCAAACCCTTCAGATTCATTATCAGTTCCTAAACGGGCTTCTACTATTTCTACCCATGCAGTTGCTTCTTTAGGGGCAGCAGGTTTCCAACCATCTTCACTATGGTGTCCTTGTGTGGTTTCATAAAAACCGACAGGATAACTATCGCAAGTTTCTACGTTCAAGGCTTCTTTATCAATCTCATTAGGGTTAATACCCATAGTCAAAATTAAGGGTGCGTCCATTTGACCACCACGACTACGAGGCAAGAACTGACGACTAAAGTTAAGCACACCTTCAGTAAGCATAATGATAGCATCAATATCACCATCGCAATTACGACGTTTAGCAGCGTGATAAAACGGATGACCATAATGACCCTTAACACTGGTGAATCCAATAATACGACCTAAGATAGCACCAGAAGTGTGTGGGGCAATACCCATAATTAATTGACCTATCAGATCTTTACCCTCGTGCACATTGTAATATGGTTCTAACTCATAAATATATTTAAGTTCGTCATCAGTAAACTGACACACTCGGACGATATCGTCCACACAGTTTTCAGGAATCACTACATCTTGTGGGAAGATTTCTACCACTTCGTCTACTGATTCTACCAGATAGCCTAACTCATGAGCCTGTTCCAGACTCATTCCGACCTCAGAAGGTCTAAAATGAGTCATAGTGATATCTACCATATCAAAACGAATAGTTCCGTCACGGAACACAGACACATTATGTTTTGCTCTCAAAATAGCCTTTTCAATGGGTTCAATCAAGGCTTCGTTGTTACGCACATTCTTGACACCTTTAACTTTAGGAGGAGTAGTAATTTCACATCGTTCTAAACCATCATCCCACATCTTTTTGAGAGGCATTTGCTTCCATGTTTTCTCGTGAAAACGGGTTTCTATGCCACAACATACAGCCAGATGAGTTTCAGACTCACAGACCCCACAGAAACGCTTGGAAACACCAACTTTGCCTTCTTTCTCAATAGCGTTATTGATTAGTTTTTGCACTCCACCCAAATCTCCGATCGGAAAGAGTCCATGAGCCTTGCTGGGTTTCATATCTCGCATTTTACTGGCCTCTGGTTTTCCCATGCGAGCACCGATTCTATAAGTGGTCCGAGGCCGGATTTCGTAATCTGCTATGAGATTAAGGAAATCTAAGGCAGTTCCGTCTAAGTTAATTCTCAGACCAATTTTTAATAAATTATTTAGCACGATGTTAGCCATGTCACCACAAAGTTCGCCTTCAGCAGTTATATCTATGCCTAAACGATAAGCGATTTGACGATAGTTAGGTTTCACTTCTACCTTTTGACCACACAGACTAACACTACAATGATTCATAAAGTCCCACATTTCTTGGGCTGAGACATCAGTTAATCCTCTCGGCACCCAGCGTGGATGTAATGGCACTTGGTAAATCTTACATTGTTCTACGGCTTCTATAAATGTATTTGGTAGAGCCATACCCCGGTTTTTCAGTTCGGCTTCATGCCATTCTTCTACATAGGGTGAAGGCAATAAGGGATGGTTGTTTTCTAAGAACTCTCCTACGGGAACTAATAATTCTCCAATATCCCACACGGTTTTTACAGGATACCCTACTTCATTAGGCAAAATTAAATCTAAATCTTCATAGTTCTGCACTCGCCTACCGCTACCATCCTCAAACTCAATATAAGGCCCATCAATAGAATCGCAAGGTGTAACCACAGTTCCCTTCCCCGGACGTTCATATTTTAGTTGAGTGCCGATAGATACGAAACCACTGGTAGCCATCATAGTAGCAGGGTGACAAGCAGTAGTGGCCAATCCTGCTAAACGGCTGCGACCATATCGTAATCGGAAACCTCCCTCAGCCATAGGCATAGAGAAAATAGGCCGACCAGCCAAGACTTCAGACATATATTTAGCATTAGGTTTAATAGTTCCATCGCTACTTTTAGTTTTCAAAAACTGGTTTAACCAATCCCAACCATCTAATTCTAATTGGGTAACATACTTCAGAATCTTAGGGGCTTTCAGCACCAGACCTTCACACATAACCAGTAAACAACCTTCTCTAACTTTATTATCTCTTACTCTTGCCAGATCACGTTGTCCAGTAACTTCTTTACCTACTCCTTCACCATCAATAAATATAGGACAGGATTTAGCAATAATTTCTAATTCTGGGTTGCTGGGACGATACTGTAAACCACGATACAACATAACTTCTTCTTTATATCGTTCTACTTCTTCAAAAGTAAGTTGTGGCACACCTAATTTGAAATCACGGCGTAGCATATCGGCAATCAATACACTGAGAGCCTGACCTGTTCCACCAGCAGACCTAATTGGACCTGCAAAGTTGACACCCAGACATTTACTACCGTCAGCGTTAGAAACAATACGACAAGACACTACACCTTCCAGTGGAGCAACCAGAATACCCTCAGTTAGCACAGCCAAACCTGCACAGATACCTTGATAGATACACATAGCAGCAGCCACATCATCACGCTGTTGCTCGGTTTGATTAGCCAAATGCTTTTCATATGCCTGTAAAGTAAGTTTATAGTCTTGGAATACTTCTTGTTGATAGCCTAAGTTATATCCACTCCCACCGCAATCATCGCAAGAAATCTCAAAACCACGACCCCGTGGAATAGTGCCTTTACCATTACAAGTAGGACAAGTATTTTTAATACCATACAGATAAGATTCTGCACACACAATACGAGCAATATCCAGAGCCACTAACTCACGATTTTCATCGTGCACTTTAGTCAATTCTCTAATCTGGGCAGCAGTGTTGCGTTCATGTAAAAACTTCAACAACTTTTGAGTTCGCTCGCTCAAGTCAATAGCCTGTGGAATCTCAATATCTAATTTGGGGTCATGCCCCCGGCTTTTAGCGGTTTTAACAATCTCGTAGACACGATTACACTCGGTAGTCAAACGATTACTGTATTCTTCTAAAGAGATACGCTTTGCTACCATGATGTTACTGGTTGCGACTACCTATTTATTCATTCGGTATATTTCTTCTTAATGCGCTTCTGCCAATGCACGATTTGATACAAGTCACCACGACTCAAACCATATTTTCCTTTTTCGGCTAAATCTTTGTAAAGTAACCACGCTTTGTTTTTAGGGTCATGTGTAGCAGTTAAGACTGTTGGCCCACCATAACGATCGACCCATTTGTAAGTGTGGCCTTGGTCAGCCCCTGCCACTAAGTCAAATCCTAAAATATCTCCATATTTAGTAATATCACGGATTTTCATTTTGGTTTTCTGTAAGTCCTTGGCCTTTACTCGGCGCAGGTTGTTTTCTTCTAAGATAATATCTACTCGGTTGCTTCCACGTCTTGCACTCATTAGTATTCCCAATATACTACCAATCATCACACTATATAAAGCCATGCGTGACAAATCTGTCGGTAAGATAGCATATCCTGTAATTAGGAATACGGTGCCTATGACTTCAGTCAGCATAATTTTATTTTATGTGTCCGACTATTTGAACTTTAGTAAATTACATATAGTCGTAAAGGTTAAATATAAACCATGCCAGCAGACGGTGATATTGCGGACATGGCTGAGAAGGCTAAAGTGTTAGCCGAGGCTTCAGGTAGAACTGAAGAGGATGTCATGGCAGATTTGCTTGATGACGGAGTTCTCAATGAGTCTAATCAAAAAGGTGATTTTATAGAACAAGCCCAAGAAAAGGTAGATCGTTTTCGTAAACTTATGGCCAGTATGGTGCCTTTGTTAATAGTTTTAGGTGGCGGTGCTGGTGTAGATGCATTAGGTATTGCTGATATTCACGATATTGGTGAAGATGTCATGGACGATTTAGGCCGTGGCGGTTGTATGTATGAGTGGGCAGATAATTATGATAGTCGTGCTGTATGGGATGATGGGACTTGTGAATCTGAATTATTAGAGAATCCTGCTATTTGGGACGGTTGTTATTTCTTAATTTATGAAACTGACTCTGAAGAGTTTGATGAGTCCAACCCTACTATTAACCAAACTGGAGATAATGGAGAAAATATATTTGTTACGATAGATCCTGATGAGGTGTTTGGTTGTGGACAACGAGTAGTAGAAATAAAATTAGTTGTCTTTGAATCTGGGTCACGAGAGCAAGTTGATATCTGGAATCAAGCCAAAATAGATTACGTTATTGACCATGATGCTACTGAGTTAGTTAATTTAAGTGTATTAGATTTACCCCGTGGCACATGGGATATCGTTGTTTGTATGACTTACAATGATTATGAACAAGCCAAAGTTGAGTTTACTGGGAGGCTGGTAACTTGAGTGAAGAAGAAATTAATGAGCAAGCAGAATTAGAAGAAAAAGCGCAAATTATTGCCGAGGCTACTGGCAGAACAAAAGAAGCCGTTTTAGAAGACCTCTTAGACGACGGCATTGTTAATCTATCTAATGAAGAAAAGAAAGATGCTTCGTTGGTAGAACAACTTAAAGAAGCCGCCGAATTGATTGCTACCGTGCAAAATATAAATAAACAAGTATCAGATAATACGGTGCTTAATGGTGGTAATAACAAGACCGAAGTCGCCGTAGAAACTACTTTAGAAGGTGATATTGTGGATCGGGCAATTGCCTCGGTAGAACGAAAAGCCGAAAAGATTCGTAAGATTGCTTTGATTATGGCCCCTATTCTCTTGTTAGCCACAGGTGGTGTAGGTTTAGATTACTTCTTGGAAGACGGTGGTGATGACGATTGGGACGGTGATTATTATGAAATCTGGGGTTGCACAGCCCCGGACGCTGAAAATTATATGCCTGATGCTACTAACGATGACGGGTCTTGTTTCTGGAGTAATGGCGGAGGCGGAGGCGGTGGACCGCCTGATTGTATGGAAAATTGGAATTGGGACATGGTAGATATTAATGACTTTGATGCCAACGGCCAAGGTTACAATAATGATATTAAGGTGAGAACAGATTTCAACGATTGGAGTCGTTGTAACGCTCACATGGACGGTTATTTTATTATTAGTGTAGATAATGATGAAACTGGCGAAAACTATGACATGCACCAAATTAATGATAAGTTCCACGATGAGTTCTTTGTAGACCACCATGTCTATGATGTTCCTGCAGGAGAGTATCGGGTTAGTGTTTCTTATCATAAAGGTCCTAACTTCTGGGAAGGTCCATCTACTTTACTTACTATGGAAGGTGAACCGGAACAATGTGACGATGATATCGTTGTTACGGAATTACAATTATCGGCCAATGGAAATGATTTAAATCTATATGCCGAGTTCCAAGATAACAATGATTGTGGTGCACCTATTCAAATGCAATTAGCACTTTACAAAAACGATCAGTATCAAGATTACTTTATTGCTAACAATAATTATTATGTTCAAGACATGGGTATGACTTATTTCAACATCAATCAAGATGATAACGAACTAATGGGTGATGTAGAAGATGGCGATTGGAAAGTAGAGTTCCGATGGTGGATTGAAGGTGAAGAAGAAACTTGCTGTGATATAACTAACTTTGTTACTGTGGACGAGATTCCTGATACTGTTCCTTGTGATGCCGATATTGATAACTTACAAATAAATGTAGATGAGGCTGCAGTGACAGTAACATTTTACATCGCTCAACAAGAAGATACCGATTGTGATAGTTGGGACGTTCAAATAGAGTTATTGCCTGAAGATACAGGTATTGATTCTATAACTCATCAACAAGGTATTAGTGCTACCAGTAATTATTACTCCCATACGTTTGAAGAAATTGGTAATGCAGTTTGGAAGGCTAAAGTAACCCTAATTCAAGCCGAACAGGGCATTATAGCCGAGGAGGAAACTGATTGGGTAACTGTCTCTTATTCTGACGAACCTTGCGATGCAGAAATTATCAATCATTATCGTGGACATGTAGCCGACGATGCGGAACAAGATGCTATCATAGTAGCCTTCCGTGTGGTGCCGACTTCCGGCTGTGAAGGCTTAGAAATTGATGTAGAATTATTTCAAAATGGTTACGAGGCTAACTATTCTACTTACTTTTCCATAGATGGTTCTGAGGCTGAAGATTTTAGTTATACTTTTGATGGTGTGGCCGTGGGCAACAGTTGGATTCCCAGAGTTACGGCTTACAATATAGAAGATGATAGCCAAGTAGAACAAATTATGATGTGGGGCATTGATGTCGTCGCCCCCGAGCCAGAAGTTTGTGAAATAAATCTATTTGATATCCAACTCGGCACGAACAGCACTCATGCTTCCGTAGCCTATGATTTAGATTGTGGCACCGAGACTAACGATCTGGATGGTTATAACGTCACAGTTCAGTTTTTGATTTACGATATTAATTCATCTACTTCTGGTGCCCAACCGTTGATTTGGACTCAGACCGTGCATTATATTCAAGGTTATGCTGACGATGTGCGCTACATAACACTTACTAACTTTACCCACGATAACATCACTATGTATGATATTTATTGGTATGCTACATGGACTGATGGCGATGGAGTGCAACAAACTATTGAACAAAAATGGTTGGAACGAGAACTAAACCCATAGGTGATAAAATGAGAGACCCAGTATTAGTAACTAAAGAAGCCGTTGTAATCGGTGCTACCTTGTTAGTAGTAGGTAGTGCTCTTATGCTTGTTCCACTGCCCAGAGAGCAACGAGAACACCCTGCATGGCCGTATATCGGCACGTTTATCGCAGGATTCGCTACACATTGGATTTATGAAGTCATGGGTGCCAACAAATGGTATTGTGATAATTTTGAGGACTGATAGTATGAGTAAAATAGATTGGGATATTCGTGTTACCTTTAACAACATTATGGTAGCCTTAGTTTCACTACCGTTAATCTTAGTGTTTATGGTTCTATCATATCAATTAATTACTACGGCTTTCGTAGACGACCAAGTTCGGGAAGATATTGAAGCCTACATCGCTGTATTAGGTATTCTTTCGGGTCCAGCATACATGGCTATTTCCAGATTCTTTGACCGTTGGAATGCCGAGGAAGAAGAATATATTGAGTCTATTCGTCGTAAGCACAAGACTGAAAATGATATACAACGAGCCAAAGGTAGACTACAAGAAGATGAAGAACCCATCATTATTGAGCCTGAGCCAGATCGTGACCCGAATCAGCGCACTCTTTGGGATTAAAACCGTTCCCTCATGGCTTGTTTCCATGCCATTTGTTCGGCTAATTTAGCCGCCAGTTCCCGATGTTCCTCATAGGTTTCGTATTTGTCATTTTGCATTTGTTGTCGGGCTTCAGTTTTCTCGTGCCATAAACAAAAGTCGGCTTCCATCGGTAAGTTAGCCCAGTCATCATCATCGCTTTCAGGCCATTCGTGGATTCTACCATGCCAAGTAATACCTGCATCTAAACGATATAAACGTTTACACATCTCAATAGGTTCTACATTCCATAAGCGTTCCATCTGATATATCTCGCCAGTTTTAACACTCTGAAACAAGGCTTCTACATCTATGCTATCTATTTGATGAGTATAACAGTTAAAACGGCATACATTAACCTTTGTGACTCCAGCCCCGGCAAGTATACCCTCGGTTTCTAACAGCAGATTACGAGTAGGTATTTCATCAGCATCAATCTGACAAATCCATTCATACCGATCTAAATCACGCACACGGCGGTCTAACTCATTTCGCATAGCACTATAATCACCATCAAAGGCGTATTCACTATACTCTACGTCTTCATCTTGTAAGAATTGCTTTACGCTATCAGGACTGTTTACATCGCACATAACATACAGTGCTTTATCGCACTCTTTAACACGCTCAACAGTTTGTTGTAGATACTCTAACTCATCGTAGACAATAACTGCCCAAACGAGCATAGTATCGCCTTACTTGTTTAGTATTTCGTCAGCACGGTCGCTTAGCAACAACAATGCGGAAGCCCAAAGACCTACAAAGATACCCAGTGATTCATCACCCATACCAAAGTAAATACCAATGCTACCTACGATTGATGCCAAAGATGCCAATACTCCAATTTTTCTCCAATTCATATTTATTCACCTCCTTTGTCGTTAATGTATTGTGTGATTCTTTCAATAAGTTCTGCCTTACGACCCTTAGTGGGTAGTCCCAGTTCGGTTAGGCGTTCTTTTAGACCTGCTACAGTAAGATCCTCAAGGTCATCCAAAGCAACATCAAGTTCTTCTTTGGCTTCAGCCACAGATTCTTCTACACTATCCTTTACGGCTTCAACAGCCCCTTCAAGGTCACCAGATTCCAATGCTTCTTCAGCAGCCTCGGCTGCGTCTTCTACAGCATCTTCTACTTTAGACACGACATCTTCAACTGCACTATCAATCTTGTCTTCCAGTGAGTCTGGTATATCTACGCCAGTCAGTTCTTCAAGGTCATCAACTAAATCTCCTACCTTGTCTGAAATCTCACTAACGACATTCTTTCTGTTATTCTGCCACCAATTAGCGGCGTATCCGGCGGCTGCACCTGCAAGGGCACAAATAGCGTTTGTTACTACGGGGTCCATGAACTTGTTTACTGAAATTACCTATATATAACTTTGCGCTTACATAGATATAGGTATTCCCCTGATGAATAAATTATGGTTGTGAAACATCTCTCTACCACAGGAAAAAATTGTCAATGTGGTAAACCGATCGATACATGTAGTGATACATCTGAAGATGATTACTGTAGTTTATACTGTCGTCGTTTCTATACCGAGGGTTATGAAAAGATTCCAATGTCTGACTCTAAACATCACCGAAACCATCCTCTAAAGTATCCACCTATTAAACAAAGTTGTGATATGTGTGGCCAGACCTTTGATTTAAAATACAATGATGCCAGTGGTCGTAATCGTTCTCGCTTTTGTAGTCGTGATTGTTACTTTGAACTTATTGGTTCTCGCCGCCATGCTAAAAAGAAATGGATTATTCTTCGTATCTTAGACCAACGTGGACCTTTGACTTCTTTAGAATTAGGTGCTATTATGGATAAGTTTGATACCAAAGGTAATTCTCGTGTTATTGGTTCTACCATGCGACCATGGGTGGCTAAAGGCTGGGTAGACCGATACGATGCTGGAGTTAAAGATAAACAAGGACGCTCTCAAATTACTTATGAGTTAGTTTACGATGGCCCTATTGGGCAGATGATTCACCCCGATTATGTTACTAAGATATAAATAGGTGATTACACTACTCCTGTATGCTGCCTTGGTCGGTGAGATGCTACGCAACTCAGGGGAAAGACTGACCTGCCAGTGGGCTTGGACGCACCACTGGGGGCAGCACCCTATATTCATCCTAATTTAAAGTATTCTAATTTCTTCCAGAATGCGGAACCTAAATCATTTAAGCAAGTATCACAATAGTGAAACGACAGGTATTCCGTAAAACCATTATTTCTGTGACCTTTGATAAATCCCATCGGACTAATCTTGCTTTCCCAGCAGGCTTTCATTCCACAGATTTCACAGGTTTTTCCTTTTACTTTTTTTGGCATTACGCTACCCATTAAGTATATAGCGGCTCAACTATTTTTAGTTTCGCCCTTCGTGCATCATTCTTTACTAAGATCGTATCGTAGTTTTAACTTCTTAGGTCCTGCACTCGGATAGGTGCTGAGACCATTTCTACGCAAGAACATCACTTGGAAATCTCCGGTAGCAGTTCTCTTACTGGTTGGCAACCCCGGATTTAGTCTGCGTTTCAATACCCAGTCGGTTTTACCACTACGAACATCGTCAATGCCCATTCTAATTTTATTGATATCTTTATCCATATGTATATCATATCGTTCTAACATATCTTCTAACACAGTCAGTTTCATGTTAGCACCTGCGGCAGCCCTACCAGAAGCAGCAGCATCGGCAGCCACATTAGGATTTCCTAAGAACTTAGTTGCCAATCTTAAATTGGTAATTTTAGGTGTCATCATTTCTTTTTTGACTAAATCTATAATTGCTTTTTTGTATTTTCCAATTAGATTTTTACCTTGTAGAGTAGAAGGAAAGTTATTGAAATCAATTTGCCACCAAATGTCAGCATAATTAGGATCTGAATTAGAGGCTTTAGCATCAGGACCAAGTTGTGTGGCTTTTCCTTGAATAGCATCGTTTAAGCCATAAATATATCCATAAACGACCAGTGAGTTTTCGGATACAGGAGTAAAGTTAGTTTCCCATTTTCCAATTGCATTTTTCTTGAGAATCGGATAATAACGCTTACCAGCAGGAGTATCTACAGGCATTCTTTGATACCTCATTTTTCGGACAGTAGTGTGTAACTCTTTGGCAGCACGAGTGGCACTCATCCCTTTCCCCAGAGGGCGTGGTTGCATCAGCAACATCATTTCCTCCTTTAATTCTTTAGGTGGCAGAACGATACGATACTGCCCACCCTTGAGACGTTTGATTTTTATCCCATTGTTTTGGAAGTATTTCTTGAGAGTTCGGGCAGTAGTTCCTACTGCTTTAGCAGCCGCCCCGAGAGAAGAATTATTGTCACGCATCATAGTGTATGCACGACGACACCTTCTGATAGTCACGGGACGCATATTATCACTACTCTCTACCATCTATTTATACTTCTCTACAAGTCAGGATTAATTTCGATCATGGGGTCTCCGTCCAAAACACCTTCCATCAAGAATCCAGAAGCGATTAACTCATCTACTTTTTGCATAGTTATAGTATCGCCATTGTCTTTCAGTATCTTAATTAGTTGCACTTTGGATTCAAAAGTTCCACCATCGGCTAACCGAATAATAGTATTCATTAAGTGTGTTTGCTCGGCATTGATGTCACTTATATCCATTCCCATTGGCACCATGTTAGTCACCAAGGTTTCCAAACTATGTAAAAATAATTTCTTGGCTATGGTCAGATGCACGATACCTACTTTATCATCACCACGCAAGCGGGCTAAGCCTTTAGACAGATTGATAAATTGTTGAAACTTACGATTCTCTTTAGCAGAACGTCGTAGAAATACAGCGTCAAAGTTCTTGTGGGATTTAATATCATTGTTATAAATATCTATAATATGTTGTTTGGCACTCAGGATATCAGGATCTAAGCGACTAACATAACGCAAGTATTCTTTGAAAAAGGAACGCCATACCTTTAATTTGTGTTTAGACTCTGGACTATCTAAAGTGCCACTCATAGCATCTAAAATCTTGGCTTCTACGAACTCGTCAGCCCCAGAATCAGTTAAACTCATTTGACAATACATTAAAGTCATACGGCTAATCATCTGATAACTATATTCTTTGAACACATCTAACATCTT
>CEUV01006127.1_pt1 | contig 17300 bp, 16 predicted proteins | sample 356401 | NCBI WGS metagenome assembly CEUV01 (sample SAMEA2622710, study PRJEB7988) | marine metagenome | isolation source: saline water (ENVO:00002010), including
ATTGCCCATTGCGCTAAATCTTCTTGAGAGAAGAATTTATCTACAGACGATTTAAAAGTGCCATCAGTATTGTATTTACAGTACACCAATCCTTTAGCACCAATTTGAGGTCGCTTTACAAAATCAGTGAGTTTGTCCAATTGTTTTCTCGTATAGTCAGCACAACCTTTGGCGCAAATACCCACTACCAACTCAGCGCTATCAAACACTACAAAGTTGTTTTGCTGTGTTACCTCATTCAGCTCCACAAAAGTCATATCAAAACGAATGTCTGGCTTGTCCGAACCGTACAGACGTATAGCGTCATCATATGTCATACGTGGAAAATCATTTATCTCTAGACCTTTGAGTTCTTTTAATAAGTGACGTGTTAGACCTTCAAAAGTGTTCAGGATATCTTCTTGTTCTACGAAAGCCATTTCACAGTCTATCTGTGTAAATTCTGGTTGTCTATCTGCACGCAAGTCTTCATCGCGGAAACATTTTACGATTTGGTAGTACTTGTCCATTCCACCCACCATTAGAAGCTGCTTAAAGGTTTGTGGTGATTGTGGAAGCGCATAAAACTGCCCTTCATTCATGCGTGAAGGCACAATGAAATCACGCGCTCCTTCTGGAGTTGATTTGATGAGGTAAGGCGTTTCTACTTCTACAAAATCTTGACTATCTAAATACTTTCTCGTTTCGGTAGACATACGGTGGCGTAACATCAAATTCTCACGTACCGGATTTCTACGAATATCAAGATAACGATATTGCATACGCAAGTCATCTCCGCCATCTGTTTCGTCTTCAATAGTAAATGGAGGTAGTTTAGCTGCATTCAAGATGTTTAAATTACTTACCTCAATCTCTATATCTCCTGTAGGTATATTGTTATTTTTACTAGCACGCTCAATTACTTTTCCCGTAACCTGAATAACAAATTCACGTCCTAATTTTCGTGCTTGTGAACACAAGTCGACATTTGTATCCATGTTAAAAGCCAATTGGGTAATGCCGTAACGATCTCTTAAATCAACAAAGGTCATTCCGCCTAAATTACGTGTGCGTTGTACCCATCCACTAAGGGTTACTTCTTTTCCTACTTGCTCCAATCTGAGAGCTCCACAGTTATGTGTTCTTAACATCTTCAAAATTATTGAACTACAAAATTACAAAATACCCATGAGCAAAGGGATAAAAAAGAAACCAAAGGCTCTTTGTGTTATTGTTTGATAATTTTTTGTGTTTGTTCTTCGCATTGCAGGACGTAAACCCCTACTTTTAAGTCTGTAATATCAATTGTTTTCTTTCGGCTTGAAATCAATAACTCACCTAATTGATTATAAATATTTTTGATGCCTTCCTTATTTACGGTGATTTGAGTACATGCAGGGTTAGGAAAAGCAAAAAACGAATTTATATATTCGTTTATATCATTAGAGTTAGTAATGACTGTAATCGTTCCAAATTGTGTTTGATTGTGATTCCACATAGAACATTCATAATCGTATACACCAGGTGTATTAAATGTGTGGCTAAAGACCCATGGTGAGGAAGCACCATTTAAGGCGTATGAAAAGCTTTCCGGATTATTAGGAAATAATGATTGTTGTCCATCAATATTGTGTGTTCCTTGAACACAATTCCATTCTACGATATCTCCTTGTTGTATAGTAATATATTGCGGATTAAAATACGGTGTAACCTGCATACTTCCACCAACCTCAACATTGTGTGTTGTTTGTGCCAATATACTACCTGCGACAAAGAAAAAACTAAAAAATACTACTATATTTTTCATTGATGTTTCAATTTTTTAGTATTGCAAAGTAAAGAATAAAAGATGGCGCTACAACCCAAATCAGACGAATACTATATGAAAGAAGCCTTGAAAGAGGCGAAGAAAGCATTGGAATTAGACGAGGTGCCAGTAGGAGCGGTCATAGTTTGTAATAATCAAATTATAGCCAGGGCGCATAATTTTACAGAACACTTAAATGATGTAACAGCACATGCCGAGATGCAAGCCTTTACATCAGCAGCCGATTATTTAGGAGGAAAGTATCTCAACGAATGCACGCTGTATGTTACATTAGAACCTTGTTTGATGTGTGCTGGAGCTAGTTATTGGGCACAACTTAATAAGATAGTTTTCGGTGCTTCTGATGAAAAAAGAGGTTTCCAAAATATGGTAGGATTAGTTTTGCACCCCAAAACAGAATGTGTGAAAGGGGTTATGGCAGAAGAATGTGCACAATTGTTGACTGATTTTTTTGCTAGTAAGCGAGAACTGAAGTAATTTTGTCCTCAAAATAAAAAGATTATGTATCCAGAAGAAATGTGTACCCCAATGCGTGCGGACCTAACGGACGCAGGGTATGAAGAAATGCGTTCAGCAGAAGAAGTTGAGGAAGTATTAGGTAATGGTAAAGGAACAGTATTAGTAATGATCAACTCTGTTTGTGGTTGTGCAGCAGGAAACGCACGCCCAGCAGCGAAAGCAGCTGCGCAACACAATAAATTGCCTAATAAATTAACAACGGTTTTTGCTGGGCAAGATAAAGAGGCGGTAGCCAAAGTAAGAGAATATGCTTTACCTTATCCTCCATCATCTCCATCTATTGTTTTGTTTAAAGATGGCGAAGTAGCACACTTTATTGAAAGACACCACATTGAAGGGCGCCCTGCACAAATGATTGCAGACAATTTAATAGCTGCTTTTGATGAGTATTGCTAAACCAAAAGACTCCAAATAAAAAGCCCGCAATAAGCGGGCTTTTTTATGCTTTGTTTTGGAGTGGTTACTCTACAATTACAGAGTCAGCAGGGAGTTCTTCAACCACCTCTTCTTCAGGAAGATTTTCTAAATATTCCTTCATATTACTAAGGCCTGTTTCTAGTTGAGGTCCTAACATGCTGTCCATCATCAAGCCAATCCAACGAGCTACGGGGTTATTTCCCATATCGCCCAAAAACGACCAACATACTTGCGTTACCCCATTTTCTTCTTTGAAAGCCCATTCGCCATTTCCTCTGCCGATTTCTTCTCCTTCTTTTAAAAAGATTACTTCAGTACGGATGCTCTTATTCTCTGTAGATTCCAGAATGGTTAAAGACCCAGAACCTATTAATTCAGGATCCCCTTCAAAAGAGTAATAAGCGCCTACTCCTGCATCCGTATTTGAGTAGGTGTAGCTGGCATTAGGATCCATTTTGTGCCAAGCAGACCAGTTTGACCAATTTGTCAAGGTGTTTGCTTGTTTAAAAACATCTGCTACGCAAGCATTGATTTCAATGGTTCTAGTAACCGAGAAGTCTTTTGGTAATAAAAAGGCAATTCCGCACAAGGTAGCCAGAACTATAATTAAAACTTTCAATGCTTTCATGAAATAAATTTGGTTATTTTTTCAATACTTTCGGTACTTTAAAATAGTCCGAATCTTTTTTAGGAGCATTTTTTAATGCGTCTTCTTTTGTAATGTGTTCACCAACCTCATCTGCCCGCAATACATTCGTTTCTTCACTCATATATACCAAAGGTTGTACAGACTTTGTGTCTAGCTCCTCTAATTTGTCAATAAAGGAAATGATTTTGTCCATATCGGAAACCATTTTTTCTTTAGCCGCTTCATCAAACTCCAAATTGGCAAGCCGAGCTACTTTGTCTACAAGCATTTTATCTACTTTCATTTTCATAAAGAATCAACTCTGTTTCTATAATATTATAAACTCTATTTTTGAGTTCTTCAATGTTTGTTTCGTCCATCCCTTTTGTGTTTACTGCGTTATGAATTGAAATGCGAGCAACACCTGGTTTTCCTTGAAGGTAATTTGTTGGGAACAAGCACTTGTTGTCTGCAAAGGTAATAGGAATGATCGAAATTTGTTCCTCTATAGCTAAACGGAATGGCCCTTTTTTGAAACGAAACAGGCGTATGTCTTCTTTTGGGATGCCTCCCTCAGGAAAGATTACCATGTTTTGACCTTGCTTTAATTTTTTTCCTGCTTCTTGAAACGCTGCATAAGAATTACGCAGGTTTGTTCTGTCTACTAACACATTGAAGGACTTATAGTAGTATCCAAAAACGGGAATTTTACCCAAAGAATGTTTACCAATAAAAGAAATTGGTTTTTTACTCAAAGCAAACATCATAACAATATCTAGCGTAGAAGGATGATTGGAGCAAAGAATATATTGTTTGTTTGGCTCTAGTTTGCTTTCTTTTTTAATCTTTGGAAAAATGCCGCTAGCATATAACATGAACCAAGCAATGTGATGTAAAAACCAATAGAGATAAGGATATAACTTATTGTTTAGTGTAAAGAAAATAGTTATAGGCATTAGAAGTACAAAAGGAATGGTATAGGTTAGTAAAAACCAAAATCGCCAAAGTAAACTGAAAATACCCTTGATTACTTTCATAAGAAGCAAAAATATGGAAAAGAATTGGGTGCTAGATAAGGTAGTAATTCTTATTTTTACCGTTCAATTTTAGCAGTATGGCAAGAGTTTTGACAGGAATACAAAGCACAGGTGTGCCACATTTAGGAAATATTTTAGGAGCTATTGTTCCAGCAATTAAACTTTCTAAAAATCCAGCGAATGAGAGCTTATTTTTCATTGCAGATTTACATTCTTTAACGACTATACGTGATGCAGAAACCTTGCGGAGCAATACTTATGCGACTGCCGCTGCTTGGTTAGCCTTCGGTTTTGATACGAATAACAATATTTTTTATAGACAATCTGATGTAATAGAGGTATGCGAACTCACATGGTACCTGAATTGTTTTACTCCATACCCAATGTTAGCTAATGCACATTCTTTTAAAGATAAAGCAAGCAGACTTTCCGATGTCAATGCAGGATTGTTTACTTATCCAGTGTTGATGGCTGCTGATATATTGTTATATGATGCAGAAATTGTACCGGTAGGTAAAGATCAGCAACAGCACTTAGAAATGACACGTGATATTGCAGGCTCCTTTAACCATGCCTTTGGTAATACTTTAGTTTTACCAGAAGCTAAGATTGATCAGCGTGTAATGATTATTCCTGGAACAGACGGGCAAAAGATGAGCAAGAGTCATAACAACTTTATTGACATTTTTTTACCAGAGAAAAAGTTACGTAAACAAGTCATGGGTATTGTAACCGATAGCACATCACTAGAAGACCCAAAAGATCCAGATTTTTGTAATGTGTTTAAGCTTTATAAACTATTAGGTACAGAAGAACAAACAGCAGCATTACGCGCGCAATACGAAGGAGGAAACTTTGGTTACGGCCATGCCAAGCAAGCACTTTATTCATTGATTTTAGAAAAATTTGCAACACAAAGGGAGAAGTACAGTTATCTCATGGAAAACAAAGAAGAGATAGAAAACGAATTGCAAAAAGGAGCAGACAAAGCGCGAGCTATTGCGCAAACAGTGCTACAAAGAGTACGTGATAAAGCGGGTTACTAATTACTGCTTAATCTCTATTCCAAACTTCTTTCGGTATTTTCTATCCAATGCTTTTTGATGGTTGTCCAAATCAACAGCATGCCCTTGTATAAAAGCAAATTTTACATTATTGCCTCTCATATCCAAAGCATCACCCTTAGAAATGAAGAAAGTAGCTTCTTTGCCCACTTCTAGTGACCCAGTTTCTTGGTCAATCCCTAGCATTTTTGCAGTGTTTAAAGTCAGTGCGGCAATTGCTTCTTCATATGGAAGACCGTAAGCTACTGCAGTACCTGCCGAGAAAGGTAAATTTCTTTGCCCCATAGCTTCCATGTCTCCTTGGTAACAAAAGCTAATACTTACACCTGCGGCATGTAAAAGACCCGCCTGCTTATAAGGCATATCTACATCTGCATCAGAGGTATTTGGTAAGCGGTGGATGCGATCTAAGATAACAGGCGTTTTGTATTTTACCAATAGCTCTGCTACAAGATGTGCTTCTTTACCGCCTACAATTACCATATTTTTAAATCCATATTTTGCTGCAAACAATATAGCGTCTGTGATTTCTCTTACAAGATTGGCATGTACATACAACTGCTTTGATCCGTCAAATAATCCACTCATTGCGGAAAGTTCTAAATCTATTGCTTTTTCGGAAGACTGATGATAAGCAAGTGCCTTTTGAAAATAGTTGTATATAGCAACGGTTTGATCCGTATATCGATCTGTTTTTTCAATATCACCCGGGTCAGCCCACCAACCGTGTTGTACAAAGTAAGAAGGCCAGTTCAGATGAATACCATCATCTACTTTTTGTACGGCATCTTCCCAGTTCCATCCATCTAATTTCATCACTGAAGAAGTTCCTGTAATACGCCCTCCTTTTGGAGCTACTTGCGCTAGTAAAACCCCATTACTTCTTATGGTTGGGATGATTTTACTCTCTGCATTGAAAGCAATTAAAGAGCGCACATGTGGTTTAAAAGCGCCTGTTTCTTGAAAATCGTTAGAAGCTCGAACGGCACTGACTTCGGTAATCCCTAAAGTAGTATTCGTAGCGATAAAACCAGGATATATATGTTGGTCGTAAATATGAATAATGGTATCGTAAACTGATGGGTCAATACGAATGACTCTAGCATCGGCTACCATTTCAAATTTTCCATCTTTAATGGCAATGGCTGAAGTTTCTATTTTGCTTCCATCACCAATATGTGCTGTACCCCCTAAAAAGAGGGTGTGTTGCGCCAAAGTATTTAGTGCGCCAAACAAACAAAATGTAGCTATTAAAAATCTCATTTCTTTTTCTTTTTAGTGTGAGCAACCATGTCCCTGACTATGTCCGTTCTTGTCCATAGTATCGCAGTGATACAGGATGTGGTGTTCTGGTTTTACTTTCTGTGTGGGTTTTCCAGCATCTTTTTCGCTGAGCATTTTTTGGATTAACCGTTGGCGTTCAGCCTTGTTACGAGCACGTAATTCTTGGTCATTTTCTAGACTGAAATAACAACGACCATCCACATAAGTTTGTTCTACTTTTGCATACACAGATAAAGGGTTTTCCGACCACAGTACAAGATCGGCATCTTTATCAACTTTTATACTTCCTACTAGATGGTCTATGTGTAAAAGTTTAGCTGGATTAAGCGTTACCATTTTCCAAGCTTCTTCTTCAGTTGCTCTTCCATACTTCACAGCTTTAGCCGCTTCTTGGTTCAATCGTCTTGCCATCTCGGCATCATCCGAGTTTATTGCGGTTAACACACCCATGTCTTGTAGTAGAGCAGCATTGTAAGGAATGGCATCATTCACCTCAAATTTATAAGCCCACCAATCAGAAAAGGTAGAACCTCCAGCTCCGTGTTCCTTCATTTTATCAGCTACTTTATATCCTTCTAAAATGTGTGTGAAGGTGTTTAAAGTAAAGCCCATAGAGTCGGCAACTTTCATTAGCATATTGATTTCTGACTGCACATAAGAGTGACAAGTAATGTAGCGCTCTTTGTTTAGAATTTCAACCAAAGTATTCATTTCTAAATTCTCTCTTGGTGCTACTGTTCTTCGTTTTTCAGACATCGAAAGCGTGTTATACTCTTTCCAAGTTTTCTCATAAGCTCTGGCTTGGTGAAAGTGATCGTAAAACACTTGCTCTACACCCATTCTGGTTTGTGGAAAACGGATTCTTTCAAAATCGCCCCAGTTTGATTGTTTTACATTTTCCCCCAATGCAAACTTGATGAAACCGGCAGCACCCTCCAGTTTCATTTCTTCAGGTGCACTTCCCCAACGGAATTTGATAATTGCTGATTGCCCGCCAATTGGATTGGCTGATCCATGTAAGAGTTGAGCGGTAGTTACACCGCCAGAAAGCTGACGGTAAATATTGATATCGTTCGACTTCACTACATTGGCAATGCTCACCTCTGCACTGCTAGCTTGCGAGCCTTCGTTTACACCTCTGTCTATTGCAATATGTGAGTGCTCATCAATGATTCCACTTGTGAGGTGTTTACCTGTTGCGTCTATTTCTTGAAAGATTTCATTTCCAAATATTTCATTTCCGATAAGACCTTGTCCAACAGCAAGGATTTTCCCATTGCTAATAGCTACATCAGCAGCGGATAAAATGCCCACTTGTTCGTTGGTCCAAACGGTGGCATTTTTGAAAAGTAGATTGTCTTGCGATGGTTTTTCAGTCCAGCCATATGCCATGTTAGGGAACCATAAATTACCGATCACTTCTGAATTATTTTCCCTTTTGCTTTCTGTATTTTCTTCTTTACTTAAAAAACTAGCTGACCATTTTGTCCATTCTCCATTTGGCAGGTTTAGTTTTCCTTCCAGGGCACCATTGATGTATGTGGCACTGATGCGATAAACTCCTTCTGTTTCATATTCCAAAGTAAAGTGTTGCCCTTCTTGTATTAACTTTACTTTGATAGCAGTGCTATCTTGTATAATTTTTGCTTTATGTCTGGCTAAAGAACCATTGATGATAAGGGTGTCTTTTTCGTTGATGAGATAGTTGCCACGCGCATCAAAGTTGTTTTTTCTATTGATAATGTGTTCCTTTCCTTGAATCCAATTACTGTAAATTTCACCTTCTTCAAAAAGGTTGCCAGAGCAGATTAAGAAGTTGGCTATTTTACCTTGCTCAAGTGTTCCTAAGTCAGCAGAAGCTTCAATCATTTCAGCAGGATTTGTAGTCAAGGCTGCTAACGCATCTTCTTGAGTTAGACCATGAGCTAAAGCTGTTTTAATGTTTGAAAGCACATCTGTTTTTTTCTCGAGATAGCGACTTGTAAAGGCAAAAAAGATTTCTTTCTCAGCTAGTATACGCGCATTAGCAGGTGCCATTTCCCAATGTTTCATTTTTTGTAAGGACACCATTTCTGCAGCATATGGATTGCTTACATCATAGGCATCTGGAAAGTCTAATGGCAGGACAAGTGCAAAACCTGTTTCAAATATTTCATTTACTCGTTGGTACTCGTCTCCTGCGCCAAAAAAGATGTAATCGATTTCAAATTCATCAGCTATTTCCCAAGCTCGAAGGATGTCAATTTTATTACCTACTTCGAAAAACTGAGGTACATCTTGCAATTCGTTCCATGCTTCTAAAGAACGGTTGTATTCACCTTTGGGTGCTTGCTCGTACCATTCAGCATCTAGGTATGTTTGGTTGAGAAGAGCAATACTTCCCATTAATGAACTTGGGTATTTTTGACGAGAACTCCCCTTGTTAAATGAGTAATGAGCGCTGGCATTTCCGTTTAAAATAGTATTATGCTCACTTTCGTTAGCTAAGGTAGTAAGTAGTCCACTACCTCTAGCTATACCATCATGTTGGTGTGTTAGCACCACTCCAAAGCCGGCTTTACGATAGTTATTAGCAGATTTTTCGTTATGCTTAAATAGGTTGCGGGCCTTTACCTCAGGATGAATTGCTTCGTTCCAAGCAACAGCTCCACTTTTAATACTTTGATATTGTGGTTGAGGTTTCCATCTTACTTTTTCCTTTTGAGGGATTCCGTACTCGCTATGTAGTTCAATGAATGAAGGGTAAATATAATCTCCGTCCATTTCATGAATTATGGCATGATTCGGAATGGCAGTTGTGCTGTCGGCTGCTAAAATCCGATCGCCTTGTATCAACAAGTTAGCGTTTGTTAGTATTTGTCCAGGAGCCCAAACAATGTTTGCATTGGTAAATGCGTGTATAGGTTCAAAAGTGTTTTTAACTCCATTGATCGGAAAGGTTTCTTGAGCTAACACTAAACTTGATAGAGTAAGGGCTAAAAATGAAAAGATGATTCTGTGCATATCTGTTTTCAATTGAATGTGTGAAAATACAAAAAATCACATCTTAACATACAAGTAGAATCCTTACCTTTGTGTAAAATTCTTACATCATGTACACAGGATTATCACACTTACATCACTACTTACCTTATGTGCTATTCTTTTTAATGGGTTTAGTTATTTTAAAGTCGATTAAAGGAATACTTAATCAAGAGGAATACACCAAAAGCGATAAGAAGCTTGGGTTGTTTGCTATGATTGTTGCACATGTACAATTGACAGTGGGTATAGCGCTCTATTTTATTAGTGATATGGTGATAGGCTTAGGTGATGCTATGAAGAACGCGACTACACGTTTATACGCTCTGGAACACCCAATAATGATGGTTATTGCCATTGTGCTCTTAACAATGGCGCGCTCAAAAACTAAAAATCTTTCTGATGTGAGTGCACACAAAAAGAATTTACTCTTTTTTGTATTGGCTTTAGCAGCCATTCTTTCACGCATCCCATGGGATCAGTGGTTGAATTAATATGGGGAGTTATATAACGAAAGATGTTAAGGTAGAACGAGCAGTTCTAATAGGCATCATTACTCCACAACAAACAGAAGAGCAAGCACAAGAGTATATTGAAGAGCTTGACTTTTTAGCGCATACCGCAGGAGCTGTTCCAGTCAAACATTTTTTACAAAAACTATCTTATGCCGACCCTAAAACTTTCGTAGGAAAAGGGAAACTGGCAGAAGTAAAAGAGTTTATTGATGAGAATGATGTAGGGCTTGTTATTTTTGATGATGAGCTGGGCCCTTCTCAACTACGAAATATAGAAAAAGCTTTAGAGGTAAAGATTTTAGATAGGAGTAATCTTATACTAGATATTTTTGCCGCTCGTGCACAAACAGCACATGCCCGAACGCAGGTAGAGTTGGCGCAATATCAGTATTTATTACCGCGCCTAACCCGTATGTGGACGCATTTGGAAAGGCAAAAAGGTGGTATTGGTATGCGTGGTCCTGGTGAAACACAAATTGAAACAGACCGAAGAATTATTCAGCAAAAAATTGCCTTACTTAAGGAAAAGTTGAAAAAGATTGACAAACAAAAAGCCATACAACGAGGCAACAGAGGTGCTTTGGTGCGCGTGGCATTAGTAGGCTATACCAATGTTGGAAAATCTACCATTATGAATACCTTAGCTAAAATCAATGTGTTGGCTGAAAACAAACTTTTTGCCACCCTCGATACTACTGTTAGAAAAATTGTAGTGGGCAATTTACCTTTCTTATTGTCCGATACCGTAGGCTTCATCCGTAAGTTACCACATCAATTGGTAGAAAGTTTTAAATCTACCTTGGATGAGGTGCGTGAGGCGGATATATTATTACATGTGGTAGATATATCACACCCTAATTTTGAGGAGCAGATAGAAATTGTAAACATAACCTTAGCTGAAATTGGCGGTCTTGACAAACCGACCATCATGGTTTTTAATAAGATAGATGCTTTCAGTTACGAAGCTAAGGAAGCAGAAGATTTAACGCCAAAAACAGCTGTAAACAACACTTTGGAAGATTGGAGAAGAACATGGATGGGTAGGGCTGAACACAGTATCTTTATATCTACAATACAAAAGGAAAATTGGCCTGAGTTTAGGGAATTACTTTACAAAGAAGTAAAGCAAATACATGCTAAGCGATTTCCTTATAACAATTACCTGTATTAGAATTTTAGTTTTTTAGGTAATCCGTTATTTACTAGTTGGTATGATTCATCTATCCATTCGTGAATCAATGATAATGGAAGGTTTTTCAATATAATCGTGTTCCAATGTTTTTTGTTAGCATGATACCCAGGCAGTATTTGCGTGTATTCTTCTCTTAGTTCTAACGCTTTATTTGGATTACACTTTAGAGTAATGTGTAATGGATTTTTTTCTAATCGAATTAAAGCAAATATTTTGTTGTATAACTTAAATACTAAGGTGTTTTCGTCAAATGGCATGCTTTCTGTAACATGTGTTTTTTGTAAGCAGTATTCGCGTATTTTTTCTAGCATATTTTATAGAGGGTAGGTCGGCTTGGACTGGCATCATTGTCGAAAGGAGCAAAGCTTAGATTAAGTAAATAGCTTCCGTCTTCTACTTCATCAGGTACATAAATGAGCTCAGTAATAGTGCTGTCAAAACGAGTTTTTTCTGGATGATTCCAAAAGTTATGATGCGCTGCCAACAAACCACCATCGACTTCTTTATCAACCGATGGTAAATCAATTAATAGGTGTTTTACGTCTTGTTCCTTTAAAAACTGTGCTGCTTCTTTTTGTAAGTAAGGAGGATTACTATTGGAGTATTGTCTACACAATTTCTTTTTACTGTTTGGAAGAGTACGAATAACGATAGCTTCTGTTGCTGTCCAATCTTTTTGGATGCTTTCTAGGGTGATGACCTGATCTTTTCCTTTTAGTTGTGGTGTTACGCTTTTTACTTGTGCAATGAAGAAAAATTGTTGGACACATTGATTCACAGAATGTTTTTCTTGGGAGATATGACCTACGCACTCGGTATGCGTGCCGTGCCCATGTGGATTAAAAGCAATATTGAAGAAATTTACAGAACCACCTTGCCTTACCTCTCCTACCCAATCGCCCATCACTACGGGTTCCATTTTTACTGCTGGTACATACCAAGCGGTTGGGTTATCGATTCCGTTTTTTAGCGGTATTGACAGGTCAATAGGTTGACTTAAATCTACTTGAAATGTGTGTCCTTTATGTTCAATAATTGCCTTCATAGTTATCAAAGATACTTAATCCACCCAAAATAGATCTGACGTGATATAGTCAGCCATTAACTTACCTTTTTCACTTAAAGTCAATAATTCATTATTTCTCAATAAATGATCAGAATCTATCCATTTTTGAGCAGAATTAAGTAAAAAATGCTCAAAATCGATAGAAAAATGAGATTTTACAAAACTTGTGTTAACTCCCCAAATGGTACGCAAAGTGGTTAAAATGTAATCGTTATAGCGTTGTTTTTCGTTTATCTTTTCTGTTACTGCTGGCACAATCCCTTGAGAAATTTGTTGAATGTACCTCAAATTATTGGCGATATTCCATTGTCGTTTCATTCCATTAAAAGAGTGTGCTGAAGGGCCAATCCCAAGGTATTTTTCTCCTTTCCAATAGTTGCTGTTGTGCTGGGAATAAAATCCCTCTTGCGCAAAATTGGATATTTCGTATTGAATGAAGCCGGACTTTGGTAAAATTTCCATTAGTTGTAAAAACTGCCTAGCGCTTTTTTCCTCTGACAAAGGAGCGCATTTTTTGTGTTCAATAAAGTGGTGCAGGGCTGTATTTTCTTCTACGGTTAAGGCATAGGCGGACACATGGGGCACAGTTAGGTTGATGGCTGTTTGTAAATTATTTTTCCATCCTGTATCCGATAGAGTAGGGGTTCCGTAAATTAAATCGATGGTAATGTTTTCCCAACCTGAATCCTGTACACGCTTAATGCTGCTCAAAGATTCTTCTGCACTGTGTGCTCGGTTCATGAATTGTAGATCAGCATCCTGAAATGATTGTACACCAATACTGAACCGATTGACAGGTGTTTGCTTCAGCTCTTTCACTTTTTGTGCAGTTAGGTCATCTGGATTCGCTTCTATAGTGACTTCTGCATCAATTGCTACAGGAAAATTTTGGTATAAGACATCAAATAATCGGTTTAACTCTTTTTGTTTTAAAATGGATGGCGTGCCTCCACCCACGTAAATGGTATAGATATTTTGTCCTTCTAAAAATTTTTGTTGCAGTGCTATTTCCTTTTGTAACGCATTCAACAAATCTTCTTTTGTGCGCAAAGAGGTAGAAAAGTGGAAATCACAATAATGGCATTGCTGCTTGCAATATGGGATATGTATGTAAATGCCAGCCATAGGGCTAAAATACCACAAAAGGATGTATCTTTATTTTCGTTATATGAAATATATTTGGTGTATATTATTTTTGATATTAACCTGTCAAAACCCCAACAAGATGAGTGAATCCTATTTTGAACATTTAACTCCAGAGGAGAAAAGCGTGATTGTGGATAAAGGAACGGAAGCCCCATTTACTGGAGAATACAATGACTTTTTTGAAGTGGGAATATTTGTTTGTCGCGCCTGTAATAACCCTTTGTATGAGTCGTCTGCTAAATTTGATGCTGGTTGTGGTTGGCCTGCTTTTGATAAAGTAAAAAAGGGTGCGGTTAATCGATATTCGGACATGTCTTTAGGTTACGAGCGAACCGAAATTACCTGCGCTAGGTGCGACGGGCATCTAGGACATGTGTTTGAAGGCGAGAATTTAACTCCTGAAAATACTCGCCACTGCGTAAATAGTATCAGTGTTCGCTTTGTTGCATATGAAAAATTATCTGTAGCTACATTTGCTGCGGGTTGTTTTTGGGGCGTAGAGGAATTATTTCGAAAGCAAGCTGGGGTTTATTCTACATCAGTTGGGTACATTGGTGGACAAACAAATATGCCCTCATATAAACAAGTTTGTTCTGGCACAACAGGACATGCTGAAGCAGTTCAGGTGCACTTCAATGCAGAGGAGGTAAACTATGAAACATTACTCAATATCTTTTGGGATAATCATGACCCCACTTCCTTAAACAGGCAAGGTCCTGATGAGGGTTCGCAATATCGATCGGCTATTTTTTATCATTCAGAAGAGCATAAGAATATTGCAGAGGAGTCTAAAAACACTTTAGATTCTAGTGAGCGATTTCCTAAACCTATCGTTACGGAAATTGTACCGGCTACTACCTTTTATAGAGCAGAGGAATACCATCAAAAATACTTGTATAAAAGAGGAGCTAGCAGATGTTCGCTCTAGCGTTTATGCATTGAAATACAGAATGTAGAACCCTTGTTGATTTTGGAAGATTTTACATAAATTCTTCCTGAGTGATAATCTTCAATGATGCGTTTTGTTAAAGAAAGACCCAATCCCCAGCCTCGTTTTTTACTAGTAAATCCAGGTTTAAAAATAGATTTGAAAGCATTTTTCGGAATGCCTTTTCCGGTATCCGAAATGTGTATTTTTAGATAATCATCCGTTTCAAATAAATCTATACTGATTTGTCCCTCTCCTTTCATGGCATCAACAGCATTTTTACAAATGTTTTCTATTACCCACTCAAATAACACCGCGTTTATAGGAATATATAGCTTAGCATTCCCTTTTTTGAGGGTGATGGTTACTTTATCAGATAATCGATGTTGTAAATAATTCACGGTATTCATAAGCACATCAGAAATATTAACCATTTGTAATTTAGGTTTAGAGCCAATTTTTGAAAATCGCTCTGTAATTGTTTCTAATCGTTTAACATCTTTGTCTAACTCTGTAGTGATATTATCTAAGTCAGGTTTGCTCCTTAAAATTTCTATCCATGCCATAATAGAAGACAGGGGGGTGCCAATTTGATGTGCTGTTTCTTTAGCCATGCCTGCCCATACTTGATTTTGTTCAGACCTTCTAGATCGACTAAAAGCAATGTAAGACACTAAAATAAATAAGAAAATTACCAAAAGTTGCAAAGCGGGGTAGTACCGAAGTTGCTTTAAAAGGTAAGAGTCTTCATAATAAAGGTATTGTGTTAAAATAACTTCATTATTCATTTTTACTTCTATCTGAATAGGATTGTGCGCATTTTTCATGCGCTCCAAATGCATTTGTAAATGTTTGGTATCTAAATCAAGAGATTCATGTATGTTTCTACTGCCAATTATTTCTCCAACTTCATTGGTAAGAATGATGGGGATGGTGCTATTTTCTTGAATGATACGGGTAGCTAAAGCATTATTAACAGGTCCCATTCCTGAATTAGCTAATTGGTAGGTTGCTTCAGCCCACAATTCAATTTTTTTACGTTCCTCTTGGTCGAGTTTATCTACCAAATAATTGGTATATAAAAGTGAGGCAGAGCCAATGATGACGGCTGCCATAAAAAGCATTAGCTTCCAGCGTTGTTTTTTAGAATAAATGCTCATCATCTTCCCACTCGATAATGTTGTTGTAGTCTGGTGTTTTTTCTAGATCTAGATTACTATTGTTTTCCCTGTCAAACTCTTGTCTAAAAGCGTCTTTTATTTCTTGCTTTTGTTTTTCTATACCTTCATTTACACTTTGTTTTGCACGATTAAAGTTAAAAGAAATTTTAGGATCATCTACCGTCCCTGTCATTTTCAATGGAATAATAGTTCCTTTAACTCCATCATTTTCAATTTGGCCAAATTCAGTAATTTGCTTCTTATTGTTCTTGCGCCAGCGCTTGCCCATGACCTCATTCAAGGAGAATTCAATTTCATAATCAAGCGTATTGTCGAAAAAATGTGTTCCAGAACCCGCAATATCCATAGCAGAAGAGTGTATTTCCATGAATGGAATCTCTACGCTTCTGTTTTTTACTTCTATCTGGTTTTCTAAAGTAGAAAAGCGAATACGTTTCAACTCATTTACACTAATATAATCAGACATCAATAACATTGGTTCAAACTCAATCAGTTCACCATTATTGATTTTTACATCAAAAAAAGCATAGAGATTTTCAGGAATGTGATTGAGGTAATTATCCCATTCGGTGCGTAAGTAAATATCAGTTGTTGTTTTTCCTCGTAAGTGTTTGTGGCGCATAGTTGTTTGTCCGAAATTTTCAAACTCATAAAAGAGCTGTCGAACATTTATTTGTTCTAATTTAGATGTAGTGATAAGCCTGAGGTTTCCTTCTTTTGTTTGACTAAGTGCAAGCTCTCCAGTTATATCGCCAGACATACTATTTAGCTGTACTTCTTTTGCGGTTAAAACACCTTTGCTAAAGCTAGTTTTTGCTTGGAAGTTGGACATGTGAAACTTCTTGTAAGAAGCGTCTTTTATACTTGTTGTAATGTTTGCCAAAATGTTTTTTGGCATGATAAAGGGAGTAGATTCTTGGTTGGTTTCTGGAATTATCATTTCGGATATTTTAAGCCAATCTGAACTCAAGTGACCGGTAACTTTAAGTTCTTTTTTTTGGCTGAACAAATGTTCAATAGCACCAACAAATTTGAGCTTACTTTCCTTTCCGGTTGAACCTTTTAAACTGTCTATTTCTAAACGATTATTCAGCAATTTTATGCTTCCTTCTAAACTGTGAAAAAGTGCCAAAGGCTTATATTGGAAAGAAGTGTTTATAAGTTGAATTGTTGCTGACTTTTCTGCTTGTTCAAAGTCTTTAACAATATCGTTCTTGAACCCTAATCTTCCTTTATAGTTAGCTGTGATTTTTGCACTTCCAGATAACTCTTTTAAAGGCAGTTCGTAATCCAATTGCTGAACTTCTGCCAAATTTAATTCGGTGTTGAATTGAGCTTGAATGTATGGATTATTAAAGTTGGAATAAGTCAAAGACCCATTTAAATCTTTACCGTTTACTTGGCAATTTATGGATTGTAAGCTAACTATACTGCTTATATTATTTTTTTGTTCTCCATTGTGGTAAATACCTTCAAGTTCGGTAGCTTTTATTTG
>CEUV01013840.1_pt1 | contig 17255 bp, 10 predicted proteins | sample 356401 | NCBI WGS metagenome assembly CEUV01 (sample SAMEA2622710, study PRJEB7988) | marine metagenome | isolation source: saline water (ENVO:00002010), including
AATATTGTCTTTTATACTCATATCATTACCATCTTATTTCAAATTTTCTGCGCAACCAAATTGCTAGACTATTCATTATAATTAAAAACAAAACTAAAACAATAATAGCTGCAGATGTTTTTTCTACAAAACCTCTTTCGGGACTATCTGCCCATAAATATATTTGCGCGGGCAGGACTGTTGCAGGATCAAATATGGATGTAGGTACTTCAACTATAAAAGCGACCATTCCCATTAATAGTAGGGGTGCTGTTTCTCCAAGTGCTCTAGCCATCCCAATAATAGTTCCTGTAAACATTCCTGGTGCTGCGCTTGGAACGACATGGTTAAATACAGCTTGCAGTTTGCTAGCTCCTAATCCTAATGCGGCTTCTCTTATTGTTGGAGGAACGGCTTTTAAAGAAGCTCTTGAGGAAATTATTACCGTAGGAAGAGTCATTAGAGTTAAAACCAATCCACCCGTTAAAGGAACAGACCTTGGAAGACCAAAAAAATTTAAAAATATAGCCAGACCTAGGAGCCCAAAAACTATAGAGGGCACTGCTGCTAGATTATTAATGTTTATTTCAATAAAATACGTAAATTTATTCTTAGGAGCGAATTCTTCTAAATAAATAGCAGTGAGTACTCCTATAGGAAATGATAATAATAAAGTAATAATAAGTGTAAACATTGATCCTAATAAAGCGCCAAGAATACCGGCCTCTTCTGGGTTTCTACTATCACCGTATTTAAAAAATGAAAAATTAAGTCTTTTTTTAATAACACCTTCAGTATTTAATTGATCATATATTTTTAAGGTAGCATCCGAAACAGGTCTATCACTTTCTGGTACTTTAATATTGATATTATTTTTTCTTAATTGATCTATTGTGCTGGATGAAATTAAATCAACATTAATTGTCTTGCCTATTAGCGATATATCATCAAGAACCATGTTTTTTAAAAGATAAGTAGACCCCCTACTAAATATTTTAGAAATATTTCTATACATTTTTCTATTATCTTTTGCTTCTGGGAATTTTTGTATAAGGCTTTGTTTAAAAATTTTTCTAAAGCTGGCTTTATTAATTACGGCTATATCTCTAGTATTTTCAGGGTCAATAATTTCTTCATTAAAATATATTGGAATTTGAATTGTAGTTTTAGTAAAACCTGATAAGCCCTTGTAGGCTAATGAAGATAGCAATATTATTAAGAATAATATTGCCACTATTACGGCTCCTAAGCACAAAGATTTAAATCTTTTTTCTTTTCTGTGTCTTTTATTGGTTGAATTTTCAATATTTTGATTTTTTGATAATATTCTATTCATATTTTTCTCTGTATTTTAAAACAACTTTAAGAGCTATTACGTTTAGAATTAAGGTAATAATAAAAAGTGTTAGTCCTAGCGCAAAAGCAGCCATAGTTTTGCTACTATCAAATTCATGGTCTCCTATTAAGAGCGTAACAATTTGTACTGTAACTGTAGTAACTGACTCTAACGGGTTAGCAGTAAGTTTCGCCGCTAGCCCAGCTGCCATAACCACTATCATTGTTTCTCCTATAGCTCTTGAGGTGGCTAAAAGAATGGATCCTATTATTCCGGGTAGGGCCGCAGGAAAAATAACTAATATAATAGTTTCGTATTTTGTAGCCCCTAATCCATATGAGCCCTCTCTTAGAGAATTAGGTACTGCGCTTATAACATCGTCAGAAAGAGAGGATATAAAAGGGATTATCATTATGCCCATTACAAGACCGGCAGCCAAAGCACTTTCTGAAGCTATAGATAAACCAAAAGTTTCACCTATATTTCTAATAAAAGGGCCAACCGTTAAAGCTGCAAAAAAACCGTATACGACTGTAGGTATTCCTGCGAGTATTTCTAAAAGAGGCTTAACTATTGTTCTTGTTCTTTGACTGGCGTATTCAGCTAGATATATTGCTGCCAGTAAACCGATAGGAATTGCAACACACATTGCTATTATAGTAATTAATAAAGTGCCTGTAAAAACAGGAATAGCGCCAAATGACCCAGAAGCTGCTACTTGGTCTTCTCTAAGAGCAATCTGTGGAGACCACGTTGTGCCAAAAAAGAATTCGAAAGGTGAGACGTCAGAAAAGAATTTTAGAGTTTCAAATAATAATGATAATACAATTCCTAGTGTTACAATAATTGCAATAAATGATGATATAAACATCAATATCATTAAAATACTTTCAATTTTATTTCTTGCTCTAAGGTCTGGATTTATTTTACGTATAACAAAAAATAAGCCTATGATAGCTATGCCTAAAGTCGCTATAAATCTTATAAATTCAGACTTTTGATTGAGTGAAATGTAATTACTTAATATTTCTTTAGGAACTTGGTCAGTCAAAATACCATTAGCGGCATTTTTAATAGCATTTAACTGTAAACTAATATTTGTTGCACCTTCTTCATTGATGCTTAGAGTTATAATATTAATAATAGTTTTATCTATCCATACACTAGAACAAAAAGTCCAAAGACAAAAAAATAGTAATGCAGGAAAAATTGTCCAAAACAAACAATACCAACCGTAATATGAATGAAGCGGTCTATGTTTAGTGTTTAGGCTTTGAGCTGATTTAATTTTATATACGGCATAATAAAATGCGAATATAGAAAGGCCAATTATAAGAATTGTTAGTAAAGTTGTATTCATTAGCTCTTTCTATTGTTTAAGGAGCAAATATATATTTTATATCCCCTCCTTATTATCATTATAATTTATCTAAAATAATCATTTCCTGCCCTGATTTTCTAAAGAATTCTCTTTCTTCATCAGGCATTGGAATTAAACCTCTCTCAGATAAATACCCATCAGGTCCAAACGCATCATCTGAAGTATAAGCCTCGACGAATTCTCTTATTCCAGGTATTACATCGACATGTGCAGTTTTAATATAAAAATATAGTGGTCGCGATACAGGATAAGCTTTTGACGCAATATTTTCAAAAGTCGGTTCATTTCCCTCAATATTTGACCCTTGTATTTTGTCTTCGTTTTCAGCTAAGAAAGAAAACCCGAACACTCCAAGAGCATTTTTATTCTCTGCTAATTTTTGCACGATAAGATTGTCGTTTTCTCCTGCTTCTATATAAACGCCATCCTCTCTAACTGCTCTGCATATAGCTTTATATTTCTTTTTATCTTCTTTCTTTATGGCCTTAAGGTTTGGAAATGTTTTACATCCCCCCTCAATAGCTAATTCATTAAATGCATCTCTAGTTCCCGATGTAGGAGGAGGCCCTAAAACTTCAATTTTAATATCAGGCAGACTAGAATTTACCTCTTTCCATGTTTTGTTTGGGTTAGGAATGAGTTTTCCTCCTTCTGCATTTCCTTCTGGCACATCTTTTGCTAGAGCTAAGAAAATATCACGTTTTGACAAATTAAATTTTTCGCCCTTTTTAGAATTTGCAATGACTATTCCATCATAACCAACTTTAATCTCTACTACCTCTATTCCTGCCTTTGAACATTTTTCTAATTCTGATTTTTTAATACGGCGAGATGAATTTGTTATATCAGGGTGATTTACTCCTAAACCTGCACAAAAAAGCTTCATGCCTCCACCTGAGCCTGTGCTTTCTATTTTTGGAGTTTTCATACCAGTATCTCTTCCAAAGTTTTCTGCTACTACAGTTGAAAAAGGATACACTGTTGATGACCCAACAACGCTTATTTGGTTTCTTGCATGACTAGTAAAAGAAAACATAAAAACGATTGCACATAATATAATTAATTTTTTCATGATATTTCCTTCCTTAATATTTCTAATAGGTTAATTAATATAGATTATGTGTTGATAAATATTTCATTTGGAAATTATATTACGGCAATATTACAGTTTTATTACATTATTTAATAAACCTATTAAAATATAGGCAAACTTCAGTTCCTTTGCCAAAGATGCTAAAAATATCAAATTTTCCCTTATTTTTTTCTAATAAACTTTTTACTATTGAGAGTCCTAACCCTGAACTGTTACTACTTTTACTTCGAGCCTTATCCACTCTGTAAAACCTATCTTTTATTTTAGGTAAATGCTTCTCTTCTATTCCAATTCCATTATCTTTTATTTTTACTAAGACCAATTCTTTATTATTTTTATTCTCTATTATAGAGGTCGTTATATTAATTTTAGAATTTTTCCCAGAATATTTTATAGCATTATCAATTATATTATTGATGATGGTAGATACATCACTTTCTTCAGCTAAAATTGAAATTTTTTTTGATTTTGTATATGTCAGAATTTGATTATTGGCTGTAACAATTTGTTTTCTTTGGTTGATGCTATCTGTAATCACTTTTTTAATATCTGTAACGGAGGAATTTTTTACTTTTGCTGCATTTTCTATTCTTGATAGCTCAATCAATTTATCTAATAATTTCGTCATATTATTAATCTGTTTATTAGCAATATTTAAAAATTTATTTTTAGTTTTTTTGTCATCTACATTTTTAAGAAGTTCTGTAGTATTTTTTATGACAGTTAAAGGTGTTCTTAATTCATGGCTTGCATCAGCAATAAAGTCAGTTTTAATTTCTTCGCTTTTTTTATTTTCTTTTGGCTTCAATATAAAAGCTATTTCGTCTTCATGATTGGTTAAATTTTCAGCTGAAATAAATATAGGCACTGCTGTATATAACTTATTTTTATTAAAGTTTGTTATGGAAAACGGTTTTATTTTATTATTATTTTTAGGCTTATTTTTAAAAATTTTTTCAATTACAGGAATTAGTTTCGGTTCTCTTGAAATGATTGAAATATTTTCTCCTATGTTGGCCGTGGGGAAAATATTTTTAACAAGGTGATTGATATAAATTATAGTCATACTTCTATTTATCACCATTACAGGATGCCAGTAATTATCAATTATATAACTAAATCTAATATTTTTTTCTGAGTTATCAGCATTGGATTTAATATGGTTTTCATTAATTTTGGATACTAGCTTCATGGTATTCTCTAAAAGACTATTATCTATTATAGGAAAATTGCTCTTTGGGTTAATACTATTTTTACTATCATGTGTTAATTTTTTAAGCCATTGATTAAAGTTATCCCAATCTTTTTTTAAATAAAGTGTAATAAGTAAAATAATAATAAATTTAACAATGCAAATTACTACTAAGTGCAAAATATTTATAGAAAAATAAAGCCCTATTAGGATTATAGTAGCAATTCCGGGTAAGGATAATTTGGTAGATAAAGAAAGGGTATTAATTAAGTTCATTTTTGGGACCTTATTCTTTATAAAGCTATATAAAATTAAACTTATTTTTAATATGTTTATATTACAGAAATATTAAAAATAAAGCATTTTTAGATATTACTTATTGCCAACTTTTGAAAGTGCATTATTATTTTTCACTTTTAAAAGTGTTGCATCATGCGCTGCAAACATAGCATAATTAAGTATTTCTGAAACATTTGCACCTATTGGCATTATTTGAATTGACTTAGAAAAACCATTTAATATGGGCCCTATAACCTCTCCTCCACCAACTTGTCCTAATAATTTTGCTGCAATATTCGCAGAATGAAGACCGGGCATTATTAAAATATTAGCAGGTTCTGACAATCCACTAAAAGGGTAAAGTTCTAATAATTCTTTATTTAAAGCAACATCTGCACTCATCTCACCATCATATTCAAAGTCTACTTTTCTTTTATTTAATATTTCTATGGCCTCATGAATACGTTCCGTGCCTTTCATCGTTGGATTTCCAAAATTAGCAAATGATAGCAACGCAACTCTTGGAGTGTGTCCAAGTGCTCTAGCTTCATTAGCCGCTTGAATTGCAATATCTGCTAGTTCTTCAGAAGTTGGAGTATGAATTACAGTACTATCTGCAATAAAAAGTGTTTTACTTCTTGTAATCATAATTGATAAACCAAATAGAAGTTTATTTTTCTCTATTGCAACTACACGCTTAATATCTTTTAAGCTTGCATAATAATTTCTAGTTGTTCCCGTTACCATCGCATCCGCATCTCCGGTAGCAACGACACAAGCAGCAAAACTATTTCTATCTTGATTAATTAGTCTTACACAATCCCTTCTTAGAAAGCCTGATCTTTGAAGCCTTGAATATAAAAAATCAGTATAATGTGTGTTACGTTTACTAATTTTTGCATTTAATATTTCTATTCCCTCAAGGTTAGGGTCTAGCCCTAAGTTTTCAATTGCATCTAGTACCCTACTTTTTCTTCCTATTAATATAGAGCTTCCATAACCATCTTTAGACCATTGATATGCGGCACGAATTATTCTTTCTTCCTCACCTTCTGCGAATACCATTTTTTTTGGGTTGTCTTTAACTCTAGCAGATAACATTTGAATCATAGAAGCTGTTTGGTCTAGTCTCATTGCTAGTTCTCTGCGATAAGAAACATCGTCTTTAACAGGTTTTTGTGCCACTCCTGAATCAGCTGCTGCTTTAGCAACGGCAGGTGGAACTGTTGTTATAAGTCTAGGGTCAAACGGAGTAGGAATAATATATTCTGGACCATAATGTAATTCCACTCCACTATACGCAGCAGAAACTTCATCAGGAACATCTTGTCTTGCAAGTTGTGCTAGTGCATTCGTTGCCGCAATCTTCATTTCCATATTTATTCTTGATGCTCTTGCATCCAAAGCTCCTCTAAAGATAAAAGGAAATCCCAAGACATTATTAACTTGATTTGGATAATCGGATCTTCCTGTTGCAATTATTGCATCAGGACGAATTTTTTTTAAATCCTCTGGAGTGATTTCTGGGTCTGGATTAGCCATAGCAAAAACTATTGGATTAGGAGCCATAATTTTCATCATTTCTTTTGTAAACGCCCCTTTTACAGATAGACCAAAAGTAACATCTGCTCCTTTTAAAGCGTCAGATAAAGATCTCTTTTTAGTAGAGACAGCATGTGCAGATTTCCATTGATTTAGGTCTGTTCTCTCTCTATGTATTACACCTTTTGTGTCACACATAATAATATTCTTTTTAGGCATTCCCATTGCATTTAATAATTCGGCACAAGCTATACCAGCTGCACCTGCACCATTAATAACCATTGTAAAATTATCAATGGTTCTGTTTGTTATATCTAGAGCGTTAATTAATCCTGCTGCTGCTATAATAGCCGTACCATGTTGATCATCGTGAAATACCGGAATATCCAAAAGCTCAGATAATTTTTCTTCAATAATAAAGCATTCAGGAGCTTTTATATCTTCTAAATTTATGCCCCCCCAAGTTTTACTTAGAACCTTTATACTATTAACAAATTCATCGGCATCTTCCGTATTAACTTCTAAATCTATCCCATCAATATCTGCAAATTTCTTAAATAATACAGCTTTACCTTCCATGACAGGCTTTGAAGCCAATGCTCCTATATTTCCTAAACCTAAAACCGCAGTTCCATTAGATATGACAGCAACCGTATTTCCTTTTGAGGTATAGTCATAAGCAGTTGATGAATCTTTCTCAATTTCAAGGCATGGTATTGCCACTCCTGGAGAATAAGCTAAAGATAAGTCTCTTGCAGTTGCTAACGGTTTCGTAGGAGATATTTCTAATTTTCCAGGCTTGCCTTTATTATGAAAGTTAAGGGCATCTTTAGGGTGTATTGACTTAGGCATATATATTATCCGTGTGATTTACAATGTTTATAGATTACATTTATTACTAAATAAGGTCTATCTATTTAATACAGAATTATAATTAAAGATATACTGTATTCTATAGAATATATTTATCATGAGATAATCTATACAATATGATATAGTATTATTCATACACTAAAAAAATTATAATAGAGTAATATTATGCCTAGTGAGAACAATTTAGAACAACAGTCTTTACCATTATTATCAAAAGCTACCGGTGAAGCAATATTAAAAACTACTCCAATGTTTCAACAATTTATGAAAGTTAAAGCTGAAAATGAAGATTGCTTACTTTTTTTCAGGATGGGAGATTTTTATGAATTATTTTTTGAAGATGCTGTTATTGCTTCTAATGAATTAGATATCGCTCTAACAAGCAGAGGCCAATATGATGGAAAGCCGGTTCCAATGTGTGGAGTGCCTTATCATTCTTACATGCCATATTTAGAGAAATTAACAAAAAAGAACTATAAAATTGCTATATGTGAGCAAGTAGAGAGTCCTAAAGATGCAAAGATAAGAGGAGGCTATAAAGCAATAGTTCAAAGAGAAGTCGTAAGAATTGTTACACCAGGAACTTTAACAGAAGAAGTATTATTAGAAGCTGACAAGAACAATTTTTTACTCTGTATATCTTATTCAAAAAATAACATTGGCTTGTCATGGATAGATATTTCGACAGGTGAAATTTACACAGAATTATGTTCCAAACAAAATTTTTTAACATCTATTTCTAGAGTTAGACCTAAAGAAATTTTAGCTATAGATAATAAACTGATAGAAGAGAACAATTATATAGAAGTGTTAAAGAATACATTTGATTGCATAATTACTCCTGTTGCTCAAAATATTACGAATAGTAAAAAAGCAGAAAAATTAATATGCCTAAATTATGGAGTTAAATCTCTAGACTCATTTGGAAGCTTTACAGAAAATGAGATTATGTCTTGCTGGTCCTTGCTAGACTATGTTTCTCTTACACAAAAAGGAAATATTCCTCCTATAAGGTTTCCTAAATCTATAAAAAATGAATCAACAATGCAGATTGATAATTCTACAAGAAAAAGTTTAGAAATAAACCAGACACTGTCAGGAAATAAAAAAGGTAGTTTAATTGACTCGGTTGATTTTACTCTGACCGCTGTAGGGGCAAGGCAATTAGATAAAGATATATCAGCGCCTTTAACTAATGTAAATGCGATAGATGAGCGTTTAGATTTAATTGAATTTTTTGTTGAGTCACAGTCTATTAGAAACAGTGTAAGAAAAATATTAAAATCTTCTGCAGATATTGATAGATCCAAAGCAAGAATAATTTTATCCCGAGGAGGCCCTAGAGACCTTCAATCTATAAAATTAGGAATTGAGGCCGCTCACAATCTTGCAGATATTTTAGATAATATGAAACTAAAAAAGATTCCTAAATTATTAATAGAAGTAATTAGTAATTTAAAAAAATGTTTACCTCTCTTAAAATCTATTGAAAATATTTTATCAGATAATCTTCCATTATTTGCTAAAGATGGAGGATTTGTAAAAAAGGGCTACTCTAAAGAGCTTGATAAAGTGACCTCTTTTAGAGATGAGAGTAGACAGCATATTATCGAGATGGAATCAGAGGAGAGAATAAAAACAGGGCTAAGTACTTTAAAAATTAAATATAATAATGTACTAGGGCATTTTTTTGAAATTACTCAATTACAAAAAAAGAAGTTTCTTCAGATGGAAGGTGTGGAGAGATTTATTCCAAGACAATCTTTAAAAGGTGTTTCTCGTTTTGTAACTGATGAGCTTTCAAAATTATCAGAAGAAATAAGTAATTCAGCAGAAAAAGCTATAGAGATTGAATTAAAAATATTTGAAGATATTAGAGTTACAATTGAGAAGCAGCACAATGATTTGGCTAGCATATCATATGCTATTTCAAGGTTAGATGTAGCTTCATCTTTAGCAGAAATAGCAACATTATATAATTTTGTAAGACCATCTATTTTAGAGGACCAAAGCTTAGAAATTATAGAAGGACGTCATCCTTCTGTAGAATTATCTATGCGTAAGTCTGGAGAAGATAGTTTTTATAGTAATAATTGTAATTTAAATAATGAAGACAAAATATGGCTAATTACAGGACCAAATATGGCAGGAAAGTCAACTTTTCTGAGACAAAATGCACTTATTACTATTCTTGCTCAAGCAGGCTCTTTTGTTCCTGCTAAAAAAGCTTCCATAGGTATAGTTGACTCATTATTTAGTCGTGTGGGTTCTTCAGATGATCTTGCGAGTGGAAGATCAACTTTTATGGTTGAAATGTTAGAAACAGCTTCAATATTAAATCAAGCTGGAAAAAAGTCTTTGGTAATTATGGATGAAGTAGGAAGAGGAACTTCTACTTATGATGGATTATCTTTAGCATGGGCTATATTAGAACATTTACATAATGATAGTAATTCTAGAACACTTTTTGCAACACATTATCACGAATTAACTAAATTAGCAGATTCTCTAAAATCTTTATCATGCCACACCATGAAGGTTAAGGAATGGAAAAATAAAGTTATTTTTCTATATACAGTAGAAAAAGGAGTAGCTAAAGGTTCATATGGAATTCATGTTGCATCTTTAGCAGGAATTCCAAGTTCTGTTCTAGAAAGAGCTAAGAATATATTAGATGAGTATGAAAGTTTAGATAAAACTTCTAGTTTCGAGAGGATAGAAAAAAAACAGTTATCTCAAGAGACTAAAAACAATGATACTAAAAATATTTTAAATAGTATTATTTCTGATATAAATGCTACAGACATAGACAGTCTATCTCCTAGAGAAGCTCTGGAAAAGCTATATACTTATGATAAAAGTATAAAAAAATTAGATAAATAAAAAAAATAGGAAAATATGTGAATAATAAATATCATTTTAATCGAAGAAATTTGATAGAAAAGATAGAAAGTGCTTTATCTAAAAAAGATTCTAGCAAGTCTCTTAAACAGAACTTGTTGCCAATTTTAAAAACTTTTATTGATAATAACAATGCAAATATAAAAGACCTCTTCATGGAGAATAAAGATGGCTTTTATTCTGGCGAATTAAGAGCAAAAGCTATAGACGCAATAATTTTAAGTACTTATGACGTTGTAAACACATACGCATTTCCTATTGCAAACCCCACAAAAGCTGACAAATTATCTATTATTGCTGTAGGAGGTTACGGCCGGGGTAATTTGGCTCCTGGGTCAGATATAGATATATTAATTTTAACTCCATATAAGATTACACCTAGGATAGAGCAGATTGTTGAAACGCTTTTATATATATTATGGGACTTAAAGCTTAAAGTAGGTTATGCCATTAGAAGTTTAGAAGATAATATTTCGAAAGCAAAGTTAGACAATACAATATGTACTGCTTTACTAGATGCCAGATTAATATCTGGGGATCAAGATTTATGGATTCAATTTAATTCAGTTTTTAAATTAGAAATTTTAAATAAATTAAAAGAGAAATATTTTTATGAAAAGATAAAAGAAAGAGATGTCAGGCATAAAAAGATGGGAGACTCTAGATATCTTTTGGAGCCAAATATCAAAGAGGGTAAAGGAGGTTTAAGAGATTTAAATACCATCAGATGGATTATCTCATTTTTGTATCAAGGCAATAGTGCTAAAGAATATTTATCACTTGGGCTGATGACAAATAAAGAAGCATCTTTTTATAATAAAGCGGAAAAATACTTTATGACTTTAAGGTCCATGATGCATTATTATAGTAAAAATAATTCTGATAGGCTTACATTTGACTTACAGTTAAGTATTGCTGAAAAACTAGGTTATAAATCACATTCAGGGTCTACTCCAATAGAACGTTTAATGAAGCACTATTATTTATTTGCTAAAGACGTTGGCTTCCTTACTAAGAGTGTACTAGAGAATATAGAAAATAATAACTTTAAGACAGATAAATCTTTTTTTAAGAAGTTAGTATTTAACATTAAAAAGAATAAAAATGGAGTCTTTGAATTTTATGGCAATAGTATTCATCTTGCAAAGACGGAGAAAAATATTGAACCATTAGATATATTTCGAGCATATGATTTTTCCGCAAAATATGATTTAAGCTTAAGTAACGACCTTATTAATATAATTAAATTAAATATTAGAAAAGTTGATACTTTAAGGAATAGCAAAAAAGCGAATAACTTCTTCATAAATATATTAACAAATATAAATAATTCTGAAAAAGTTTTAAGAAGTATGAGTGAGATAGGTTTATTGGGAAGGTTTATTCCTGACTTTCAAAAAGTTGTAGCTAGAGTTCAACACGATATGTACCATACTTACACAGTCGATGAGCACACTATAAATGCTATAGGTATTCTGCGTAAAATAGATAATGGAGAGCTTAAAAGTAAATTTGATCTAGCCTCAGAAGTTATAAAGAAAATTGTGTCTAAAAAAGTTTTGTACATTGCCTTATTTTTGCATGATATTGCAAAAGGTAGAGGTGGAGATCATTCTATATTGGGAGGAGAAGTAGCACAAAACCTATGTCCCAGATTTGGATTAAATGCTGATGAAACAGAGACTGTCGTTTGGCTAGTTGAAAATCATCTTTTAATGTCTCAAATAGCGTTTAAAAGAGATTTACAAGATCCAAACACTATTATTGATTTAAAGAAAAGAATTCAATCACCAGAATTATTGAAATTGCTTTATGTTTTAACCGTTGCTGATATTACAGCAGTAGGCCCTGAAATTTGGAATAGCTGGAAAGATAATTTATTAAAAATTGTTTATAATGAAACATTAATGAAGATAAATGGCGGAGGAGATATCAAGTCGCGTACAGTTCTAGAAGATATGGCAAAAACTAAATTGAGAAACTCTTTATCAGATTGGTCTGATAAAGAATATGAGAAATATATTAATAGGTTCTTTCCTTATTACTGGACAAATATTAATTTTGATGTCCATCTGCATCACGCAAAATTAATTAGAGACGCCGATTCTAAAGATTTAAAAATTAAAATTGATATAGAAAATTTAGATGATCAGGGAGTAACAGAAATATCAATATATACTCAAGATCACTTAGGGCTTTTTGCAAGAACTTGTGCTGGACTCGCTTTAGCTGGAACTTCTGTTCAAGATGCAAGAATAGTAACTACTAAAGATGGTATGACAGTAAATACATTTTTAATTAGATCAGCAAATTCTTTTTCCTTTTTAGAAGATAAAAATAGAATAAGTACTCTTGAAGATACAATTAGAAAAACTATTTCTGAAGAGAGAGATCCTAAAATATTAATTAAAGAGTTCAAAAGTATACAGATCCCTTCTAGAAAGGACTCATTTATTATTGAGCCACGTGTCTTGATTGATAACTTATCATCAAAAACTCATACTCTTATAGAGATCAACTCCAAAGATAAGATTGGATTATTACATACTCTTGCAAGCGAATTATTTTTAATGGGTTTACATATTTCTACAGCAAGAATTAGCACATATGGCGTTAGAGTGGTTGATGTATTTTATATAAAAAATATGACGGGAGGAAAAATAACTGAAAAAGATAAAATTGATGTTATTAAATCTAAATTAATGAAAGCTATAAATGAGCATAAAGATGTTAGCAGTAAAGTTTTAGAAAAAATATAATGACTAATTTGGCTAAAGTATCAAATATTTATAAGTCAAGCGCAGTAGTGGGTTTCTGGACATTATGTAGCAGGGTAATGGGCTTTATAAGAGATATCTTGTTTGCCTCTATACTAGGTTCTGGACCAGTTGCAGATGCTTTTTTATTAGCTTTTAGGATACCAAATTTATTTAGAAAATTTTTTGCTGAAGGCGCCTTTTCTGCTGCATTTATCCCTTTATTAACTGAGAAAAATGAGACGTATGGATTGCAAGCAGGAGTTGCCTTTACATCAAATATAGCTTCTCTTTTAATATTTCTTGTAATTCCATTAATAATTTTATCAGAATTTTTTATGCCAAGTATAGTAAATTTTATAGCTCCTGGTTTTATTAATGATATTGAAAGACTAGAGTTAGCTATACCATATGCAAGGATTGTTTTTCCTTATTTAGTTTTTATAATTTTCACTGCTCTTTTTGCTTCAGCTTTAAATACTTCTGGTAGATTTTGGTCTGGAGCTGCAGCTCCAGTAATACTTAATGTTTTTTTAATTATAGCATTAATAATATCGATATATTTTGATAAAGAGACCGGTATTATTATGTGTTGGGCTGTTCTTCTAGCAGGAGTATTTCAAATGCTTCTTCTCGCCTGGGCAAATTTTAAAAATGGACTTTCCTTTAGTATTTTTTTTCCTAAGGTTAATGAAGATGTAAAAATATTTTTTAAGAAATTTTTACCTGGTGCCATAGGCTCAGGAGTTACACAGATAAACTTGCTGGTAGCATCTATATTTGCTAGCCAGATACCAGGGGCAATATCTTGGCTATATTACTCAGATAGAGTTGCACAATTACCCTTAGGCATAATAGGAATAGCAATAGGAACTGCGCTTTTACCAGATTTAGCAAAAAAGATTAGCTTGGGGCAAAATAAAGAACAAAATATTATACAAGAAAAAGCTATACTTTTATCTTTATTATTTGCATTACCTTCCGGAGTTGCACTTTATTATTTATCGGAATTAGTAATATCCTCTCTTTTTGGTTATGGAGTTTTTATTAAATCAGATGTTACAGCTACATCTAATGCTTTAAAAATATATGCCATAGCTATACCTGCTTTTATGATGATAAAGGTGCTTTCACCTAATTTTTTTGCAAGAAAGGATATTAAGACTCCTGTTTTAATAGGGACACTTTGTGCCTTTATAAATATTATTCTTACTTGGTATTTAATGAATAAGTATGGATTTTTAGGTATTGCAATTTCTCTATGTATTGCCGGATACCTTAATGCAATTTTGTTGTTTAATATTATGATAATCAGAAAATATTACAATTGTACTCAAATATTTTTGGGTATTTGTTTAAAAATTATATTAGCAACTATCTTTATGTTGCTTATTTTATTTTTTTTAAATAATTTTTTATTATCATTTAAATTCGGAGAAGTATTTAAACTAATTTTATTTATTATATCAGGTTTAATATCATATTTTTTATTAAATTATTTATTGGGGGTTAAAAAATATTTTAGTTCTAATAGTATTAGTTTATAGTCAAATATAATTAAAATGTAGAGGTCTATTATGGGAAGAGTTTTTTCAGGAGTTCAGCCGACAGGTAATTTGCATTTAGGCAATTATTTAGGAGCTATCAAAAATTTTGTTTTATTACAAAATGACCATGAGTGTATTTACTGTGTGGTCGATATGCATGCTATTACTGTAAAACAAGACCCTAAAATTTTAAAAAGTAATATTTTAGAAGTTGCTGCAGCATTTGTAGCTTCAGGTATAAACCCAGAAAAATCAGTGATTTTTGTTCAATCTCAGGTCTCTGCCCATGCCGAACTTGCATGGATTTTTAATTGTGTTGCGCGTCTTGGTTGGCTGAATAGAATGACACAATTTAAAGAAAAAGCTGGCAAGAATAGAGAAAATGCTTCTGCGGGCCTTTATACTTATCCGGTATTAATGGCTGCAGATATATTAGCATACCATGCGACGCACGTTCCTGTAGGAGATGATCAAAGACAGCACTTAGAATTGGCTAGAGATATAGCTCAAAAATTTAATAATGATTTTAAAGCAGATTATTTTCCTATTACAGAACCAGTAATTATGGGAAATGCTACTAGAGTTATGAGCTTGAGAGATGGTAAGAATAAAATGTCAAAATCAGATGTTTCTGATTATTCAAGATTAAATCTCACAGATAGTGCAGATGATATTTCAAATAAAATAAGAAAAGCTAAAACAGATCCATTACCTCTTCCCAATGAATCTTGTCTTTCCAGTGAAAAAAAATTTAATGAAGATATTATTGCCAATAGACCAGAAGCTGTAAATTTATTAAGCATTTATTCTGCACTTTCTAATGAAAGCCTTAAAGAGGTGGTTTTAAAGTTTTCAGAAAAACAGTTTTCATTTTTTAAAAATGAACTTAATCAGCTTTCTGTGGAAACACTAAATCCAATAACTAAAGAGATGCGTAAATTGTTAGATGACAAGTTTTATCTAGAAGGAATCCTAAATAATGGAGCGGATAAAGCTAATAGTATTGCAGAACCTATTTTGAAAGATACAAAAGAAATTGTAGGATTTTATTAATTTATGGAAATATATCTTCCTATAGCAGGGCTTCCGATTAATTTTTTTATATTAATGTCTCTGGGTTTAGTTGTAGGTTTTTTATCTGGAATGTTTGGAGTTGGCGGAGGTTTTTTAATGACCCCAATGCTAATGCTTCTAGGAATTCCTCCTGCAGTTGCCGTAGCATCTGAGGCTAATCATATTTTAGCCGCTTCTTTCTCTGGTTTTTTGGCTCATATGAGAAGATTAAATGTAGATTTTCTAATGGGCTTTATTTTACTTACTGGCGGAATATTAGGGAGCATACTTGGTGTATTTTTATTAAAGTACTTACTAAATATAGGACAAGAAAAAATATTTATATCTTTATCTTATATTTTCACACTTATTTTCGTAGGGATATGGATGTTACGCGAAAGCTTAAGTACATTAAAGAAAACCAATAAAGGAAAAATAAATAAATTACATGAACATATATGGCTTCATGGACTACCGTTCAAAATAAAATTTAGAAAATCTCATTTATATATTAGTATAATACCTCCAATATTTATAGGTTTTGTGGTAGGTGTTTTATCTTCAATTATGGGGGTTGGAGGAGGGTTTATTTTAGTGCCTGCAATGATTTATATACTTGGCATGCCTACTCAAATAGTAATAGGAACTTCTTTACTTCAAATAGTATTTGTAACATTCGTATCTACAATAATGCATTCTTATGTTAATCAAACTGTAGATGTTGTATTATCTTCATTGCTTCTAATTGGAGCAGTTATAGGAGCACAAGTTGGAACGCGGGTAATGGTTAAGCTAAAAGGAGAACAAATAAGGTTTTTATTAGCAATAATTATTATTATAGTAGCAACTGTTCTTATAGGAGAAATTTTAGTAACCCCCAAAGAGACTTTTATAATTGAAAATTTAAAGGAAAATATATGAAGTATTGTATTTTCATTTTTGTACTTATTTTTCATATATATCCATCTTGGGGAAGAGCGCCCTTACTTACTGATGTTGTAGATAAAGATATCAATATTACTGCTTCTTTTGATGGAGCAAAAATAGTAATTTATGGTGCAATTGATACAAAATTATATAAAGATTCAATTTTAATTATTAATGTTCTTGGCCCTTCAAGTCATTTAAAAATTAGAAAGAAAGAAAAATTTTGGGGAGCATGGTTAGCCGGCAATAATGAAATGGTATTTGAGGATGCACCAGGATATTTTGCAAGCGCTAGTAATATTGATAACTTAGATAGCATAGATGATTCTATTTTAGAAGAACTTCAAATAGGATGGAGTAATTTAATTATTAATACTAACTTATCCAAGAATAATA
>CEUV01079159.1_pt1 | contig 17202 bp, 14 predicted proteins | sample 356401 | NCBI WGS metagenome assembly CEUV01 (sample SAMEA2622710, study PRJEB7988) | marine metagenome | isolation source: saline water (ENVO:00002010), including
ATAATGGTATTTTTCTCAGACTCTGTAAGGGCTCGAATGACATTGGATACCCGTTTTTGCATTTCTGGGTTGGAGCGCTGGACAGCATTGAGCTCAATTCCAGAAGAAAAAGCCCCAGTATCTGCTGAGGATACGGCTGCACCCCCCATTCCAATACGGTAATTGTCACCACCGAGGATCACAATCCGATCCCCTTTTTTTGGTATTCTTTTCGCACTGTGATCGGCATGAGCATAGCCAACACCACCAGCGAGCATGATCACTTTGTCAAAACCAACAGTTTGCCCGTTTTCTTCATGCTCAAAGGTCAATAGAGAACCCGTTATAAGGGGTTGTCCAAATTTATTTCCAAAATCACTTGCTCCATTCGATGCCCGAATCAAAATGTCGAGTGGGGTTTGGTAGAGCCAATCACGGGCTGGGTTTTGTTCCCAAGGACGATCAGATTTGATGCGCGGATAGGATGTCATATAAACAGCAGTTCCCGCTAAAGGAATCGATCCTGTACCGCCTGCCATACGATCTCTAATCTCTCCACCCGAACCCGTAGCTGCCCCACTAAAGGGTTCGACCGTAGTGGGAAAATTATGTGTTTCTGCTTTGAGAGAAATGATCGATGGGATTTGTTTTTTCTGGTAAGCACTCGCTCGATCTGGATCTTGTGGAGCAAACTGCTCAATGGTAGGCCCTTTGATAAATGCAACATTGTCTTTGTATGCCGATACCAAATTTTCAGGATGTTTTTTTGATGTGTTTTTGATTAGCGAAAACAACGAATCCTTTTGTTCGATACCGTCAATGTGGAATGCTCCATTAAAAATTTTGTGCCGGCAATGCTCTGAATTAACTTGAGAAAAACCAAACACCTCCGAGTCGGTGAGAGGACGATCCAGCTGCTCAGCCAGTTGCTCAAGATAACGGACTTCATCTGGGTTTAGCGATAGCCCTTCCGCCAAATTATATGCCGAAATATCATCGATTTCACGAATGGGTTCGGGGCTAATTTCAACGGTAAATAAATTTTGGCTTAAGCTTTCGAAGCGCTCCGAAATCATGGGGTCAATGGTCATGTCTGCCTGTAGAGGAGTAAATTGTTCAATTCGAATTATTTCCTCGATTCCCATATTTTGTGTGATTTCAACAGCATTGGTACTCCAAGGCGTTACCATACTTACGCGCGGCCCAACAAAAACACCATCGATCTTGAGGGTGTTTAAATATGGTTGGTCTCCAAATAGCCAGCTGAGTTTTGATATGCTCTCTGGATCGATTGCTTTTTGTGTCTGTAAAGCAAATATGCGTTGGGTTGTATCCCCAAAAAAACAAATCATAAACACATGATTGATTTACAAAAATAATTAAATGATTGCTTGTTACTGAAGGATCGTGACGGGAAAGTACTAAGGGTTTCCACTGAGTTATCAACAATCACGATCGAACGATTCTCGCCATATAAAATCCGTCAAATCCAGACTTAGCAGGACTGATAAGCTGCTCTTTTTCAAGACTAAACTGTTTTCCGACTTCCGATTGAAGAAAGCTCTCAACCTGACTTTGGTTTTCCTCTTTCAAAATCGAACAGGTAGCATAAACAAGTTTTCCACCTGGTTTGACCATAGTCGCATAGGTATGTAGGATGTATTCTTGTGTTTGTTTGACGCGTTTCAAAAAATCGGTATTAATTTTCCATTTCGCATCGGGATTGCGACGCAAAACACCCAAGCCAGTACATGGAGCATCAATCAACACGCGGTCTGCACGACCATGAAGCTTTTTGATCACTTTGTTGGATTTGATATGCCGTGTTGTGATATTGTGTGCTCCAGCTCGTCTTGCTCGGCGTTTGAGTTCGTGGAGTTTATGGGGATAAATATCTAGTGCAGTGAGTTGACCTTTATTTTCCATCAAAGCAGCAAGGTGTAAACTTTTCCCTCCTGCACCTGCGCAGGCATCAATTACTTGCATTCCTGGATTCACCTCTGTAAAGCTAGCTACCAGTTGTGAGGAGGCATCTTGGACTTCGAATAAGCCTCTTTGGAAAGCATTCGTTTCAAATACATTGGCTCGTTCTTGCAGGATGAGCGCATCTGGATAGTTCTGATGTGAAACCGTTTCGATTCCCTCGGCTGCCAATTCATTTTGAAGCGTTTTTTGGTTGGTTTGCAATCGATTGACACGCAAAACCACACTCGCTTGGGTGTTGAGAGCATCGATTTCTTGTTTCCATTGGGCTTCCCCAAAGTTTGCAACGCCAAGCTCGTCTAGCCAATCCGTAATCGAGCATACGATGGCTCGATGTTGTTGGAGGCCGTCGAACCTCCCTTTGATTCTTCGCGCAGGTGTACCTCGAACTTCATCCCAACCTGGTAGTGGTATGCCCTGCAATACCCATCTCACTGATAGAAGTCGCCAAAGATCGACCTTGGCATATGGTTCTTTCACACCAGCCAGTTCGGCATACAATCGCTTCCAACGAATGATTTCGTAAGTGTTTTCTGCAATAAATCCACGATCTCGCTTGCCCCACCGTTTATCGGACTTCAGCATTTTCGCAATGACTTTGTCTGCTTGAAGATCTTGATTGAAAATGCTATTCAGACAGTTGATAACTGCTACTGCAAGGTTTTTATGAAGCCGAATAGGCTTGTGGTTTTCCTTCATCGAGTGGATTATTGAAAAGATTGAAGTTCGATGAGCTTTTTGTAAGTCCCTTTTTTTGCAATCAATTCTTCATGTGTTCCTTTTTCTGCAATTTTACCGTTTTGTAAAACGACGATTAAGTCCGCATTTTGGATGGTTGATAGTCGGTGAGCAATGACAAGTGAAGTTCTGCTTTTCATCATTTTGATAAGGGCTTCTTGCACCAATCGCTCAGACTCTGTGTCTAAGGCAGAAGTGGCTTCGTCTAATATCAGAATTTCTGGATTTTTGAGCACAGCTCGTGCGATAGACAGTCTCTGTTTTTGTCCGCCTGAAAGCTTATTCCCTTGATCTCCAATGCTCGTATCAAATCCTTTGGGAAGTGCCTCAATAAATGAAAGTGCGTTGGCAATTTCTGCAGCATTCTTCAGCTCTTTTTCGGTCGCATCAGGCTTTGCAATTCGTAGATTATTGGCAACTGTATCGTTGAATAAAATGGAATCTTGCGTCACAATTCCCATAAGAGAGCGCAGGTCATTTTTTGTAAATTGACGAATATCCGTTCCATCGATGGATATGCTACCTTCATTGACATCATAGAACCGTGGAACAAGATTTGCAATGGTTGATTTACCGCCACCCGATGGTCCAACGAGCGCAACTGAAGATCCTTTTGGAATGGTCAAGTTTAGTTTGTCAATCACAAGTTCATCCTCATAAGCAAAGGAAACCTCGTTAAACCTAACTCCTTTGTTGAATGCACTCATTTTTTTAGGTTTTACAGGGTCAACGATCGGATTGGGTGTTTCCAGTACTTCGAGGATGCGAGCAGCTGCAGCATTTCCTTTTTTGATGCTATAAAGGGCCTTACTGATTCCTTTTGCGGGTGTTAGCACCCCATAGGCGAGTCCTAAAAAGGTGATAAACGCAGCTGCATTGAGTTGTTTTTCGACAAGCACCAAGCTACCACCATACCAGAGTAAAACTGCAAAGACACTGATTCCCAAAAACTCACTCAACGGGCTTGACAAATTCATGCGATTGATCAGACTGTTGGACAATTTAAACAAACGCTGATTTGTATCTCTAAATTTGGACTGAAATGACCCCTCTGCACGAAAGGCCTTGATTATATTTAATCCACTGATTGTTTCCTCGATCTTTGCGAGTACTTCCCCCACTTCAACTTGAACCTTATTTGACTTGGGTTGTAGCGTTTTTCCAATTCGAGTTATCAGAATTCCAGCAAAGGGTACAAAAAGTAAAACAAACAAAGTCAGCTTCGCACTAATGCTAAACATCATAAGTAGAGCAAAGACGATGGTTAGGGGTTCACGAATGAGCAATTCGATAATAGACAAAAAGCTGTATTGGATTTCTGTAACATCGTTTGAAACACGTGACATCAAATCTCCCTTACGCTTTTCTGTAAAATGTGCCATAGACATCTTGGTGATGGTATTGTAAAGAGCAATGCGGATGTCTTTTAGAATGCCGTTTCGTAAAAATGTAATAAAGAAAAGCGCGATATAGTTAAAAAGGTTTTTCAACAGAAAAGTCACTAATATCAATGAAATGACCAGGAGTAAAGCACGCTGTGGGTCTTCACCAGCATAGCGTGTGACTTCAAAGCTCATCCGATCAGACACATAGGTTTTAAAATCCAAAGCACTAGAAAATGACGGCTTGGTATAGACTGATCGATTTTCTCCAAATAAGACTTCTAACATGGGCATCAATACCAAAAACGAAAAGGCATTGAAAAAAGCGTATAAGACATTGAAAAAAATATTCAAAGCCATGTACTTGGAGTATGGCTTAGCAAACCGAAAAATTTTCCAAAAATATGTCATGCTGTTAATCCTAAGTCACCGCACATCCGATCGATTTTTGCAATCAAAACAGAGCGGATATCATCGTATTCAGATTGTTTAGGAAGCGGGCTGTTCACACTAAAATAAAACTTGATTTTAGGTTCTGTTCCACTTGGTCGAACTGCAACCTTGGCACCATCTTCTGTCGTAAATATAAGAACATCTGATTTGGGGAGGTTTATGATTTCTTTTTTACTCTCAATGCAATTGTGCAGGACGCCAACTTTAAAATCTTCAATGGTTTTGATTCGCACTCCACCGATTTGCTCAGGAGGGGATTTGCGAAGATTTTCCATCATTTGCTGAATTTGGAAAACACCTTCTTTTCCTTTTTTGACAAATGACACAAGCTTTTCCTGAAATAAACCATAGGCTTTATAAGCTTTAAGCAATTGGTCGAAAAAGCTTTCTCCATTTGATATGGCAGTAGATGCGACCTCACAAGCCAGTAGGGCTGCAGTAACAGCATCTTTATCGCGAACAAAATCTCCGACCATAAACCCAAAACTCTCCTCGCCACCACCTAGAAATTTTTCACTTGGATAATCTTCAATCATTTTGGCAATCCATTTAAATCCTGTGAGTCCGATTTTACAATCGACATTGTAGTGCGACGCCAACACTGACATCATCGGAGTAGAAACGACCGTTGACCCAATAAAGTAGTCCTGATTTTGCTCTCGCTTAACCCGGTCGAGGATAAACTGTGTCATCACAATCATCGTTTGATTGCCGTTGAGCAATTCCATTTCACCCTTGTGATTGCGAACTGCAATTCCCAATCGGTCTGCGTCGGGGTCTGTCCCAATCACAATATCGGCTTGGACTTCTTCAGCTTTTTGGAGTGCCATTGCGAGTGCGGCTGGCTCCTCTGGGTTGGGAGAGTCCACCGTTGGAAAATCCCCATCTGGCTCGGCTTGCTCTTCAACGATATGGACTTGCGTGTAACCAGCTTTTTGCAAAACAGCAGGAATAGCCGTGATCGAAGTCCCGTGTAAAGAGGTAAACACAACTTTGAGTTGCGAGCGATCTCCGTCACCTAAACGCCCATTGATGACACATGCATTTTGAAACGCCTCATCGATGTTTTTATCTATCAGAGTGATATTCTCGTGTTTTGCAGCAAATTGAATGTCTGAAAAATCAACGGCATTAATTTCATCAATAATGGCTTTGTCATGCGGAGGTACGATCTGACCTCCATCTTCCCAATATACCTTGTATCCATTGTACTCTGGCGGGTTATGGGAAGCAGTGAGTACCACTCCACACTGCGCACCCAGTTCTCGAACAGCAAAGGAAATCTCTGGTGTGGGTCGAAGTGCAGAAAAGAGATAGACATCGATATCGTTAGATGAGAAAATATCAGCAACGGTTTGCGCAAGCGTGTCACTCTGGTGTCTGCAATCATAGCCAATAATCACTTTGGCTCTTTTTTCTGGGAAGCTCTTTTTGATATAATTGCAAAGACCTTGGGTATTTCGTCCAAATGTATAGCGATTCACTCTGTTGGTACCGACCCCCATGATTCCACGCATTCCCCCAGTTCCAAAGGAAAGATCCGTATAAAAGGCATCCTCGAGTGCTTTTGGATTGCTGAGAAGGGCATTGACATTCTCTTGGGTTTCCTTGTCGAAAGGGACTTGTTGCCATTTGGCAACTTGATCCATAAAGTTGTGATTCATCAAATTCGATTACAAGCGGCAAATTTAGGTAATCCTTTCGTTATTTATCGCTTCACAGTGTTTCGCGAATCCGATAATTTGGGGTTTTGTTTCGACTTCGCATAAAAAGCTCTGCTAAAAACCCAGCCAGGAAAAACTGACTCCCCAAAATCATGGTCGTCAAAGCCAAGTAAAATTCAGGTCTATCGGTGATTAGACGTCCTTTGGTTTCCAAATAGAGTTTGTCAATCCCCAAATACAAGGCAAAGCCAAATCCCGTGACGAGCATCAAGGAGCCAATCAGACCGAAAAAATGCATGGGACGCTTTCCAAACCGCTGAACAAATAACAGCGTAACAAGGTCTAAAAACCCTTTTATAAAGCGATCTGCACCAAATTTGGTTTTTCCATATTTTCGAGCACTGTGTTGTACAACATGCTCACCAATGGCGCGATATCCAGCATGCTTGGCCAATAAAGGAATATAGCGGTGCATCTCACCATGTACTTGTATGGCTTTTACCACTTCCTTTTTGTATGCCTTTAACCCACAATTGAAATCATGCAGTGGAATGCCAGAAAATTGGCGGGCAGCCCAATTGAAAAATTTTGATGGAATGGTTTTGCCAAAAAGCGGGTCATGCCTTACTTTTTTCCAACCGGAAACCACATCGAGATTTTCTTTGATTAACATCTCGTAGAGTGCTGGTAATTCTTTAGGACTGTCTTGCAAATCCGCATCCATGGTAAAGACAGCATCCCCCAGGGCGAGATCAAAACCCACATGAAGGGCTTGAGACTTCCCAAAGTTTCGTGTGAATTTTACTGCACGAACACTTGCATCATTTTTAGCCGTGGAACGCACAAATTCCCAACCCTTATCTTGACTTCCATCATCGACAAAAATCAACTCATATGACCATTTTGTGGACGTCAATACGTCTGTGAGTTGTTGATAAAGCTCTGGAAGCGATTCCTCTTCATCTAAAAAGGGAATTACTACAGATACATCCATATTGGTTGGTTTGCTCACTCGCGACCTATACTTGATTTCTTTTGGTAAATAATCCAGTTACTAATCCGATAACCAGACCATATAGACAAGAAAAAATTAAAATAAACGGATAGCTTACCCAAAAAAATTGGGACTGCATATCAACTGCTTGTTGGATTTGTTCAGAAGTGAGCTGGGGATTTTTTTCCGCGATTTGCTTTGCGGTCACTTCAGACCCGAGTTTTTTAACAAAATCTGGCTCAATGACATTGGTAAATAAAAGAAGGTAAATCACAGTTAAAATCCCAGAAACAAGGGCTGTTGCGGTGCCGAGTTTTACAGCTTGTCTTACACTTAATAATCCTCCATTAGCAGATCGAAAACTGACAATGGCGATAATAATACAAGCCGCAGACACGACATAATTGACAATCTGAGGAACGCTAGAACCCGAGTATGTCAGGTCCATAAAATGAATCATCAAGCTAAAAGCAATGGTGATAATTGAGATGATTATGCCATACTTATAGGCAAAGGAACGAATGGTAGGCGTGCTTGTTTGCATGATATTTTGTTTGATTTTATGGTAAAATTAGGAAAAACCATTAAATTTGCGCTCATTTTAATTATAATCAAAGCATGAAATCAGGTATTCATCCCGAAAATTACAGATTAGTAGCTTTCAAAGATATGTCTAACGACGATGTTTTTATTACCAAGTCAACTGCCAATTCAAAAGAGACGATCGACGTTGATGGTGTTGAATATCCTTTGATCAAGCTTGAGATTTCGCGAACATCACACCCATACTACACTGGTAAAGCCAAATTGGTTGACACCGCTGGACGAATTGATAAGTTCAAAAACAAATACGCAAAGTTTAAAAAGTAAACTTTTCACAAATCGAACCTCTCATTCGAGAGGTTTTTTTATTTTTAGACTTTACGACTACCCATGCACATCCGATTGTTTGATGGAAAAGACAGAGAGCATTTGCTCCCGTTTGTTTATTTGCGTCCTGTAGCCGATGTATTTATGGGAGCTCTCACATTTCGAGATCGATGGAAACATTTACTAGCAGATTCGGTTAGCGTTGAAACAGTCGACAGTTTGCAGGAGTCCGAAGAATCAACCCCCGATCGTTGTGTGCTTGCCGCTTTGCTTCCAACAACAAGTTTTGTAGAAGCAGTTCAGTCATTGACACCCAATCAAAAATTGGTTTGTGATGGTTTGGTTTTGGCATATCATGGCGAACTTCCTTCCAATGACCCAGCTCTTGCTTCTTATCAAAGCATTTCTATCGATCAATCAGCGTTTACCCATATCAAACATTCATGGGACATTTTCTTGTGCAATGTGCATGCTCTTGCGCATGATATCCCGTTGTTGTCAAAAAATCGAATTTCAAATGCGATTTCAGACACCAATTTGACCATTGGTGTCGGCTCGATTTTTATTGGCTCGCAAGTCAATATGGAAGGGGTTACCCTAAATACTACCGATGGTCCAATCTTTATTGATGAAGGCGCTACCATCATGGAAGGGTCTTTGTTGAGAGGGCCTTTGTATGTCGGGAAAAATAGTGTGATTAAAATGAGCACCAAGGTTTATGCGAACTGCTCCATTGGTCCAAGTGTTAAAGTCGGTGGCGAAATCAACAATGTGGTCTTTTTTGGAAATAGCAACAAAGGGCATGATGGCTTTTTGGGCAATGCGGTGATCGGGGAGTGGTGCAATATTGGCGCAGGAACCGATGCTTCCAATCTAAAAAATGATTATGGACTCGTACGGGTTTGGGATTATGCAAGTGGCAATTTCGCCAAAACAGACTTACAGTTTTGTGGACTTTTGATGGGCGATCACTCCCAATGTGCAATTCAAACTACTTTTAATACGGCTACGGTTGTGGGGATTTGTTGTAACTTATTTGGTCATGGATTTCCACGTCAGTTTATCCCCAGTTTTTCAAGAGGAGGCGCACAGGGGTTTGCCGAAAATCGATTGGATAAAGTCATCGAAACTGCAATAGCAATGAAGAAACGTAGGGGCATTGATTTTACTTCTGCTGATCACGATCGCTTACAAGATATTTTTCAAAAGACTGCCAGCTTCCGAAATTAATTCGGGTTTACTTTTTTTACATTTCGCAAGTCAAGCATATTCACTGGATTGGGAATCATTCCCTCCACATTTGGGTGGACAAACCGAAGAACCTCATCATAATACAATAGGATAAAAGGGGCTTGATCGACGAGTTGTTGGTCTAATCGTGAAATCAACGCATTGCGGCGATTCGTATCTAACTCCTCAGCAACCGCTTTGTATCCTTGGTCAAAAGCATTGCTGTTAAAGTGAGTATAATTTGGGCCATTGGGTGAAAAATTATCCGATTGATAGGGGAGAAGATAGTTCTCAGGGTCGGGGTAATCGGCAACCCAACTGGCGCGAAACAATTCCAATTTTCCATTTGACTTGGCTTCCCGCAAGGCCGCTGGAGGCATCACTTCGATTTTGATGGTAATCCCGATTTGTTGGTAAACATTTTGAAGGTATGTACACAAATCAACGTAGTTGGCGTCGGTTGCCAAGGTCAGTGTGGGCGTCTGGATACCCGTGTCATTTCGAAACTGATCGACCAATTCTTTCGCTTTTTCGGGTTCATAGGCATATCCCTTTACATTGAAATCATCATTTAGCCCATCGGGGATAAAGCCTTTGTTTGCAGGACGTCCGATATTGTTTTTTAAAAATCGAATCATCTCCTCGCGATCGAGACCATAGTTCAGTGCTTTGCGAAGAGCAAGGGATTGAATTTCGGGAAGTTCAGCATCCAAATAAATGCCGATGTACTCCGTGTTGAGGTAGGGAGAACGAAGAAGTTTGACCTTGTCGACGTACTTTGCTTGCAGTTGCCCTTTTTTGTCGAGGAGTTCATCTTTATAAGATGCATCTAGGGAGTTGATCATATCCAGTTTCCCTTGGATAAACAATAGAAATTCACTTTGCTTATCGGGTACAAAAGTGATGGCCACTGATTCGAGGTGTGGTAGGCGATCTCCATTCTGCTCTTTTTCGAAATACAAGGGATGTTTTCGCAGCACCATTTTGAGATTTTGCTTCCATGCCTTTACATAAAAGGGTCCTGTACCGATGGGTTGAACGCCGATGGTGCTTTGGGGGTCGTTTCCAAGTTCTTTTGGGAGTACGCTGAGGTATTTCATGCTGAGAATCCCCAAAAATGGACTAAACGGATTTGTCAGCTCGATTTTTAGCGTATGGTCGTCTATGGCTTCATAGCTTTTTACGCTTTCGAGGGTCCACAGACCAGGTGATGCGATGGATTTGTCTCGAATCCGATCAAAGCTATACACAAAGTCACTGGCGGTTACCGTTCTTGTTTGTTGATCTCCAAAGATTTCGGACTCATGAAAATAGGCATCATCACGCAGGTAAAAGACATAGGTTTTGGCATCTTCAGAAATCTCCCAATGTGTGGCGATATCGGGTTGAATAGCAAGCTTATGATCGAGTCGTACAAGACCGTTGAAAATTTGATTCATCGCCCAAATACTTCGTAAATCTCGGGCGTAGGCAGGGTCTAGGGTATTGATATTTTCATGAACATTAAGACGAAACACCTTGTGGGAATCCATCGCCACATTGGGAGAGCAACCAGTTAACAGGCCAATGAGAATGGAAATAGATCCAATCAAAATCAATTGATATTTTTTGTTCCTTTTCAAGGATATTATATTTGCACCATAAAAATAAACCAATTCATCATAAGTCTTGACACCTGCTACTGTTGCTTTTCAAACCTTGGGTTGTAAACTCAATTTTTCAGAGACCTCTACTTTGGCACGTAAGTTTGTTGCGGCAGGTTATGAGCGCGTTCCTTTTGAAATGAATGCAGACGTTTATGTTATTAATACTTGCTCAGTTACAGAGAATGCAGATAATAAGTTTACCGCCCTTGCTCGTCAAACACGTCAGCGCAATCCTGATGCTTTTTTGATTGCGGTTGGGTGTTTTGCGCAACTCCAACCAGAAGAGATCGCGAAAGAGGATAGCGTTGATTTGGTATTGGGCGCAAAAGAAAAGTTTGATATCATTTCGTATTTGGGTGATTTGTCTAGACCTGAACAAACGCAAGTTCACGCTTGTGCCATTGAAGAGACAGACACCTATGTTGGGAGTTACGCCATTGGCGAGCGAACACGTGCTTTTTTAAAGGTGCAAGATGGTTGCGATTATAAATGTACCTATTGCACGATTCCACAAGCTCGTGGAATTTCACGAAGTGATACCTTAGACAATGTGATTCGCCAAGCAAAAGAGATTGTCAGTCAGGGGATCAAGGAAATTGTATTGACGGGGGTCAATATTGGTGACTATGGCAAGGGAGAGTTTGGCAATAAAAAGCACGAGCACACTTTTTTTGAATTGGTTCAAGCTCTTGATAATGTTGAGGGAATCGAGCGTTTTCGGATTTCTTCTATCGAGCCCAACCTATTGTCAGAAGAGTTAATCGACTTTGTTGCGCATTCAAAGCGGTTTGTTCCCCACTTTCATATTCCTCTGCAAAGTGGGAATAACGAAATTTTGGGGCAAATGCGTCGGCGTTACCAGCGCGAATTGTATGTCGATCGGGTCAATCAAATCAAACGTTTGATGCCTGACGCTTGCATAGGTGTGGATGTTATTGTTGGTTTTCCTGGAGAATCAGATCAACACTTTCTAGATACCTATGCATTCTTAGTTGACCTCCCAATATCTTACCTTCACGTTTTTTCCTATTCCGAACGACCCAATACACCGGCTGCTGAGATGGAAAACCAAATATCAAAGTCGATAAAAAACAAGCGATCTAAGATGTTGCGCGGCTTGTCTGCCAAAAAGCGGCATGCCTTTTACGATAGTCAACTCCAAAAAACAAAAACCATCCTTTTTGAAGCGGAGAACAAGGAAGGATACATCCATGGATTTACAGAAAATTATGTAAAAGTCAGAATACCATGGGACCCTGCCCTTCAAAATCAGACCATACAAGCTACCCTAGCTGAGATTGATCAGAAGGGGATGGTGAGACTCGCCTAAAATGTTTTGGTTTAGATTCGAACGCCAACAGGAAGCATACTGCGATACCTCTTGTTTTTTCTAATAAAACTGACGATTTCAGGGCTAGTCGGCATCATACTTACGTTGCGATCTTCGATAATGGAAAGAACTTCTTTAATGAACTCTTCCTTAAAAGATGCGTCTTCGTGATTTTGAGGTAAAATCAGCTTCGTCAGAAAAATCTTTCTCTCTTGCTGAGCGTACTCAATCTTAGCCAAGCCACTGGCTGTTTCGGTTTCAAATTGACGCAAAAAGGAATTGTCTGTAATTTCCATATAGTCTAATTTTCTGCAAATTTAAGCAAAATAAAAAAGACTGTAGTTTTGTAGTGTCATGAATGAAAAAATACATGTGTATTGTATGCCAGGAATGGCAGCAAATTCTAAAATTTTTGAGCACATCCGCTTGCCAAAGCCCTATGTGATTCATCTTTTGGATTGGATTGATCCGCATCAGGATGAAAGTCTCCATTCATACGCCAGTCGTATTTGTGAAAAAATTTCACACAACAACCCTGTACTTATCGGAGTTTCCTTTGGCGGAATTATCGTTCAAGAAATGAGTAAAATCATTTCTTGTAAAAAGGTTATCATCATCTCAAGTGTAAAGTCCTACAAAGAATTCCCGATTCATATTTTATTGGGCCGTAAGTCAAAAGCTTACAAATATTTTCCGACCCAATGGGTTGATAAAACAGAAGATTTTATCGGATTTGTTTTTGGTCCAGCGTTGCGAAAGAGAATGAAACTTCACAAATATTACCTTTCTGTTCGCAATAAAAATTATTTGGATTGGGCTTTGCATCATTTTTTTCAATGGGAAAGGGAGGAAGCAGACCCAGAGGTGATCCATATCCACGGCTCACTTGATGCTTTGATTCCAGTATTCAATCTAAAAAATTATATATCTGTGCCAGGTGGAACCCACGCCCTGATTTTAGTCAAAGCTTCTTGGTTAAATCAGTATTTGCCGGAGCTCATTTCAAAATAATATGCACTTTATGAACTCATTCAAAGTACTCTATTTTTTATTCGTTTTAGCCCTTTTTTCGCAATGCACAACGCTCAACTCTACATCACCCATACAGACAAACACACAAATCATTCCAACGTATCCACAGTCCATCTCCTTTGCAGGCGAAGTGGTATATCTTGACAAACACTATGTTTTGGAGAGACTCGATAGAGAGTTATTGGTCAACAACTTTTGGCATTCGAATAGCATATTGGTTTTAAAACGTGCCGCTAAATATTTCCCCATTATCGAACCCATATTACAAGAAAATGGCATACCAGATGATTTTAAATATTTGGCTGTCATCGAAAGTGGTTTGACTCATGTTGTTTCCCCTGCTGGGGCGGAGGGGTTTTGGCAATTCATGCCACAAACGGCTAGAGATTACGGATTGGAAGTCAATGGAGATATCGATGAACGCCTTCACCTGATCAAGGCCACGGAAAGCGCAGCCGCTTATCTCATAGATGCCTATGCGGAGTTTGGAAATTGGACTTTGGCAGCTGCAGCATACAATGCGGGTGTGCAACGAATCAAGTATTCATTGGAGAAACAACAAACAAAGTCTTATTACGATTTACATCTCAACGAAGAAACCTCTCGATACATGTATCGAATACTAGCGACAAAACTGATCTTTGAATCTCCAGAAAGGTATGGTTTTGTGATTCCGAAAGCGCAAACTTATCTTTTTCCAAATACCAAATTGGTAAAAGTGAGTACATCTCCAATCGATTGGGTTGCCTTTGCACAATCTCAAAATATGAGCTATGCAGACTTTCGAGAACTGAATCCTTGGATCAAGGGGTATCAACATTCCAATCGGAACAATAAAGAATACGAAATCAGGATATTTGTGGACTAAATGCGCTTGAGCTGTTGCTGCATCATTTTGATTTGTTCGCCCATCATGCCTTGCTTGTCAAGTTTTTTTGCTTCTTTGAGTAAGGCAGTTGCTTCTCGCTTTCTTCTTTTTTGCATCGCAATTCCTGCGAGACTGAGTTTGGCCATGGCCATATCGTGTTTCATATTGAGTCCAAGCGCAATCGCTTTTCGGAAATATTTCTCCGCTTGGGTGAGATTGGACTGCGATGTGATGACCCCTTTAATAAAATTGAAGTAGCCCACTTGTTTGGTGGTAAGCGCAGCTTCCGGGTTGTTGATTCGGTTCAACCACTTTTCGGTACCCTTAAAATCTTGTTTTCGCATGCGGAGAAAAGCAAGTATTAGAATTTCATTCTTATAATACAATAAAATAAACATTCCAGAGAGAAAGATCAAGGCAATGCCATTGCCGATAAATTCTTCAGTAAATTGGTAAACAGCATAGCCCAAGCTGAGAATAGCGAGAACGATTTTGATAAATTTTGGAAACATCTTATTGATTTTCTGGTCAAAAATAATTAATTCTTACGGAATGCTTCTTGAAATCGCAGTTTTATATTGTATATTTGCAGCCGTTTGAGTAAGAGATACACAATATATTATGAAAAGAACATTTCAACCCTCTAAAAGAAAGCGCCGTAACAAGCATGGTTTCATGGAAAGAATGTCTTCTGTTGGTGGACAAAAAGTACTGGCCGCACGTCGTGCAAAAGGCCGAAAAAAGCTGTCTGTATCTTCTGAACCAAGACACAAAAAATAAGTGAATAAATCGTTGAAAAACAAAGGTGTTTCTATTAGTAGTAACACCTTTTTTTTATATATATTTCCACCAAAATTAACACACCACACAACTCATGCCAAAGCGTCCTGAAATAAACTCTATTCTCATAATAGGTTCAGGCCCCATCATCATAGGTCAAGCATGTGAATTCGATTATGCGGGAAGTCAAGCCCTTCGTTCTTTGCGGGAAGATGGAATCGAAACAATTCTGATCAACTCCAATCCGGCGACGATTATGACCGACCCATCTATGGCGGATCACATTTATCTAAAACCTCTCACAACCAATTCCATTCGCGAGATTCTTAAAAGGCATAAAGTCGATGCTGTTTTGCCGACTATGGGTGGCCAGACAGCCTTAAATCTTTGTATAGAAACTGACGAGAAAGGGGTTTGGGAAGAATTTGGGGTTGAAATTATTGGGGTTGATATTGATGCGATAAACATCACAGAAGACCGCGATCAATTTAAACAGTTGTTAAAAACCATTGACATTCCTGTTGCTCCAGCCAAGACTGCAACTTCCTTTTTGAAAGGAAAAGAAATTGCACAGGAGTTTGGTTTTCCACTTGTAATCCGCCCCTCCTTTACTCTTGGTGGTACTGGTGCATCTTTTGTCCACTCTGCAGATCAATTTGAAACCTTACTAACGAGAGGGTTAGAGGCCTCTCCAATTCACGAGGTTTTAATTGATAAAGCCCTTTTGGGTTGGAAAGAATACGAGTTGGAGTTACTTCGCGACAAAAATGACAATGTTGTCATTATATGTACCATTGAAAATATGGATCCGATGGGGATCCATACAGGAGATTCCATCACCGTTGCACCTGCAATGACTCTTTCCGACACAGCTTTTCAGCGCATGCGTGATATGGCCATCAAAATGATGCGAAGCATCGGAGATTTTGCTGGAGGTTGTAACGTACAGTTTGCAGTTAGCCCTGACGAGAAAGAAGAAATCATTGCCATTGAAATCAATCCACGGGTTTCCAGATCTTCTGCTTTGGCATCCAAGGCAACGGGTTATCCCATTGCTAAAATTGCTGCCAAGCTCGCTATCGGATACTCTCTTGACGAATTGAGCAATCAGATAACAGGATCAACTTCGGCCTTGTTTGAGCCAACGCTTGACTATGTGATTGTGAAAATTCCACGCTGGAACTTTGATAAATTTGAAGGATCGGAAAGAGAGTTGGGTCTGCAAATGAAATCTGTCGGAGAAGTGATGGGAATTGGAAGGTCTTTTCAAGAAGCACTTCACAAGGCAACGCAATCTCTAGAAATTAAACGCAATGGCTTAGGTGCCGACGGAAAGGGATATACCAATTATGAAACGGTCATATCCAAACTCAAACACGCTTCTTGGGATCGTGTGTTTGTGCTGTATGATGCCATCCAAATGGGTATTTCTATGGATCGCATCCACGAAATCACCAAAATCGATATGTGGTTTTTGCGCCAGTACGAAGAGCTTTACAATCTTGAACTCAAGATTTCTGAATACAATATCGGGGATATTCCGAAACCACTTCTTTTGGAAGCCAAACAAAAAGGCTTTGCAGATCGACAAATCGCACATATGTTGAAATGTTTGGAAAGTGAGGTCTACACGTTGAGAAATGAAATGGGCGTGAAGCGAGTTTATAAACTCGTCGACACTTGTGCTGCTGAGTTTCAGGCACAAACACCTTACTATTATTCTACTTTCGAAGATGAGGTTCAAATCAAGGGTGGTGAAAAGTTTGTTGCCAATGAAAGTGTCGATTCAGGCCGAGAAAAAATTGTTGTTTTGGGATCAGGTCCCAATCGAATCGGTCAGGGGATAGAGTTTGATTACTGTTGTGTACATGGTGTTTTGGCAGCTGCGGAATCTGGCTATGAAACCATCATGATCAATTGTAATCCAGAAACGGTATCCACGGATTTTGATACGGCAGACAAACTCTACTTCGAGCCTGTTTTCTGGGAGCATATCTACGACATTATTCAGCATGAAAACCCTGTTGGCGTAATCGTTCAGCTCGGGGGTCAAACTGCCCTAAAGCTCGCTGAGAAACTCAGTCGTTACGGCGTGAAAATCATGGGAACATCTTTTGAGTCTCTCGATTTGGCAGAAGATCGAGGTAGTTTCTCGACCTTGTTGAAGGAGAATAACATCCCTTATCCAGAGTTTGGCGTTGCCGAAACTCCAGAGCAAGCGCTACAATTGGCAGAAGAACTCGATTTTCCAAT
>CEUV01080041.1_pt1 | contig 17164 bp, 19 predicted proteins | sample 356401 | NCBI WGS metagenome assembly CEUV01 (sample SAMEA2622710, study PRJEB7988) | marine metagenome | isolation source: saline water (ENVO:00002010), including
CCAGACCCGATGTTTGACTACTCTGATGACATCATAACACACATGAATGAAGATCATGCTGACGCCCTCTTGTTGTATTGTAAAACGATGAGCAAAGCAACAGATGCATCCGATGCAGTCATGACGCATATCGATCGCTACGGGTTTGAGATGATGGCAACGGTCGATTCAGAGCAAAAACCGATTCGTCTTGCGTTTGAATCGGATGTAACGGACTCCGATGAAGCAAGAATTGAACTGGTTCGAATGGTCAAAAAGGCTCGAAAAATGATGAGCAATTGAATCATTTGGCGAGATGACCGTACTGTGTGCGAATGTACTCTTTGTATTGACCAGATGTGATTGAATCGGTCCATGCTGTATTGATACGATACCACTCAATGGTTTCAGACAAGCCTGTTGCCCAGTCGATTTCTGGCTTCCAACCAAGCACTCTGCTCGCCTTCTCATATCCCATCGCATATCTCCGGTCATGACCAGGTCGATCGTTAACGTGCTCCATCAACGATTCATTTGCATTCGTTTGAGAAAGGATACTCCGAACGATGGTGATGTTTTGTTGTTCGTTGTTTGCTCCGAAGTTGAATACTTCCCCAGTTTCGATTTTTCCAACAAACAATGCAAGCATGGCACAAAGAATCCCGTTCGCGTGATCGTCGACATGAATCCAATCGCGTATTTGTTTTCCATCTCCATAAATTGGTAACATTTTGTCGTTGAGAGCGTTCAGTGTCATCAGTGGTATGAGCTTTTCAGGAAATTGACGTGGTCCGTAATTATTGGAACACCTTGTTATGATTGCAGACAATTCATGGGTATTGACAAATGACTGAACCAGCATATCTGCAGCGGCTTTTGATGCAGCATATGGGTTCTGAGGGTTCAAAGGTGTATCTTCTGTAAACGGTTCATCATCAGGGCCTAGAGAGCCATAAACTTCGTCGGTTGAGACATGGACAAAATGAACGATATGTCCTTTTTGCTTGGAAGCAAGGACACTTTCGAGAAGAACGCGTGTCCCATCAATGTTGGTTTCGATGAAAGGTTGGACCGAATTGATCGAGCGGTCAACATGACTCTCTGCCGCAAGATGAAGGATGACATCGATTTGATTATCATTGAGTATTTTGCTTACAAGGTCAAAGTCATTAATCGACCCATAAACGAATGTATACCTCTCATCATCGATGTCGTTAAGGTTTTCAGCGTGGCCTGAATACGTTAATGCGTCTAAGTTGATGATTGATTCAACACCTGGGATCAACAAGGCATTGCGCACGACATGGTTTCCGATGAAACCACAACCACCTGTGATAAGTATCCTCATTCTATTCACTCGCCGGTGGTAGCCAAGGGCCCAAGTCCCATTTTTTCATGAGCACGGATGTTTCAAGCAACGCGTCTATTGTTCCGCAGTCCGCCCAATGAGAATCAAAATAGCATCCCTTTGCCCTGTCCTTCATCATGAACAATCTGTTGATGTCGGTGATTTCCAATTCTCCCCTATTGGAGTATCCTGTGGTCTCGAGGATTTCGTCAATCATATCGAAAACACGCGGAGTATACATGTACAAACCTGTAATTGCGAGATTTGAATCCGACGCCTCAGGCTTTTCTTCCATGTTCACAATTCGACCTGTACCATCAATCCATGCAATTCCAAAAGAGCTAGGATCCTTAACGGGTTTTAGGAAGAGGTAGCAATCATGTGCATCATCACTCACGAAATCCACAGCATAACTTCTCATCGATTGTTCGAATACATTATCGCCAAGGATTACAGCAACATTTCGTGAGCCTACGAATCCTTTGGTCAATCGAAGGGCCTCAGCAATTCCTCCTGCTTGCTCTTGGTATGCATAACGAATGTCCAACCCAAATCGATGCCCATCACCAAGGAGAGCAAAAAATGAATTTCCTGAATATCCACCAAGAACGACCATGATTTCTTTGATGCCCATACGTGCAAGTGTAGCAATGGATTTGCAGATCATGGGTTCGTCGTAAACCGGCAGAAGATGTTTGTTTGTTGAGGTTGTCAGTGGCATTAAGCGAGTGCCCCACCCTCCGGCGAGAACCACACCACAAATGTCCTCTGACTTTGGCATGGTCATCCCAGAGGAACCACATTTTTAGGTTTACCTAAATTTAATTAGAAACACCGATTGGGAGATTTGTGCGAACAGCGGAAAAATCTCAGTTTTTATCGCTGCTAAGCAAGGATTTAGCTGCCGATTTGTTGGCATACATCACTCCATTTTTGATGTTCATACTTTTATTTGCCCCAGATGTATCCTTTTACGCACCAATCACAATGGTTGGAATACTCGTTCAGAGAAGTGTTTTCAAAGATCGTAGAATCTTACACGACAATCGTTACTGGTATCTTGGTTTTATGCTGTACTTCTTTGGTGTTGTTGTCAACGTTAACGAAAGTCTGAGCAACGGATTATTTTTGTTGACGGTATGCTTCATGCTCGCTCTGCTTTCTGAATCAATCGAATTACCCGCATCAACTCTTTACACGAACATCATGATTAGTCTAAGTCTTACTCACGAATTGCTATTGTGTATTTTTACTGAATTCAGCACAGGAAGCGTTCTGATTTTTATCGTTCTTGGCATGTTGATGGATCGTGTCATGCTGGAAAAAGATACCCAAACGATGGCTGTTTTGTTCGGTTGTTTTGTTGGTGTTCATGCAGTTGGTTGGACACTTTCAGGAGAACCATTCGCCAACACGGCATTTGAAATCGATGAAATCGTGCAAAACTGGATAAAATTCATCAGTGCACCCATACTTGGTGTGTTGTTGTTCTATGCAGCACGTTTCTCCCTTGAAACACTCAATCATGGGGAAGATAAAATTCTTGAAGAATCCTGACGATGTACTCAATATCTTCTTCATCCATAGAAAGGTGAAGCGGTAATCGAATCAAAGAGGCCGCTGCTCTTGAGGTCACAGGTAAACTCTCGGGGTCATATCCAAGTTCGCTTCCTACGGGGGATTCATGAAGAGGGACATAATGAATGACAGCTTGTATACCGTTCTCATTGAGGTGGATGCGAAGGCGATCTGCTTCCGAAGGATTGGGAAGCATTATCGCCAGCATGTGCGCATTGTGTTCGCAGCCACTCGGCTCGCGAAGAATGCGCAAGTAGCCCTCTTCCTCAATCGGCTTGAGCAAGCGCTCATAACAATTCCAGAGTTTTAGTCGAAGTGATATGTTTTCATCCAGTTGTTCGAGTTGTGCACACAAAAAAGCGGCTTGTAACTCGCTGGGATAGAACGATGATCCAACGACTTGCCAATTGTATTTGTCAACGAGTCCTTTGAAAAATGCACTGCGGTTGGTTCCCCGCTCCCACACCATCTCTGCCTTTTCCACATCTTCTGCATTGTTGATGACAAGACACCCTCCAAGTCCCGAGTGAATGTTTTTTGTCTGATGGAAAGAGATAGCGCCAAATCGAGTATGTGTTGAAAGAGGTTGAGCGTTCCACTGAGCTCCTAGACCTTGTGCACTATCTTGAATGCAAACGAGATTGTGTTCTTTGCAAATCTGGTTCACACGGGTATAATCATTACCGAATCCAGCATAGTCAACGGCAACAATGCCTTTTGTGTTTGAATTTATTTTGCTTTCAAGATCATCAAGGTCCAACAACATCGTATGTTCATCAACCTCGCAAAATACCGGTGTTGCACCAGTCCGCATGACCGATGATGCACTTGTCACGAATGTGTAAGATGGCACCAAGACCTCGTCGCCGGGGCCAAATCCTGACAAGAGTGCAGCCAATTCAAGCGCTCCTGTGCAACTATGAGTGAGAAGAACTCTTTCAGCACCAAGTATTTCCTCAAGCATATTTTGAACTCGTTTTGTAAATTCACCATTGCCAGAGAATTCCTGACTATCGAAGACTTCATTGACATAGTCCTTCTCGTTCCCAGTGAGGAATGGTACGTTAAACTTCACACTGCGCACACATGGACATACGATGCATGATTATTGATTCTTTTGAGGGCAAAAAATGAGTGGTTTGGGAAAGAGGTTGATGATCTTAGGAGCAGGACGCCATCAGGTCCCGCTCATTCAAACAGCCATCGATCTTGGTGTTGAAGCACATGTCTGCTCGATTGCAGGGGATTATCCAGGAATTGCGCTAGCAACCTATTTTCATGAAGTAGACATATCCAATTCACAAGCGATTCTTGAGCTTGCGCGAACAATAAAACCCCACGGAATTCTTACCACAGCAACCGATGTTTGTCTCGAAAGCATCGGCCTTGTTGTCGATGAAATGAATCTTCCTGGTTCAGGTTTTGCGACAACCTCATCATGCTTGAGTAAGGTTCGTATGAAGAGAAAATTAGTCGCTTCAGGAGTGCCTACCGCACAATATCGCGTCATTAGTGATGCCAACGATGGAATTGAGTTTTTCAACAACCATCGAGGTGATTGTGTGATTAAGCCCTCGGATTCATCTGGCTCTCGGGGCGTCAATAAGATACATGATGTGGAAGATGTAAAACCGGCGTTTGAATCAGCACTAACATTCAGTAGACGTGGCGAGGTTTTGATCGAAGAATGGCTTGAAGGAGAAGAGTTTGGCGCACAAGCGATTGTTGAACATGGAGAGTGCAAACTTCTCGTGCTACACAGCGACATCACGACACCACCTCCACGCCGCATTCCTGTCGGCCATGGTTGTCCACATCCAAATGAAGAGGAGTTGATTGGAACTGTGCGCAACATAGTTATCGATGCAATCGCATCTCTTGGCATCAACAATACCATTTCGAACATCGATTTTATTTTGACAGAAGATGGTCCAAAAATCATCGAATTGACCTGTCGAATGGGTGGGACGAGGTTGCCTGAGGTCTGTGGAACGTACTGGGGGGTTGATTTCTATGCCTTGTCGATTCATCTTGCCCTTGGTGAAAAGATAAATCTCCCCCCGATTCCGACCGGCAAGGCAAATGCCGCTCACAATCTAATTGTTTCCCGGCAAGGCACCTTTTTGAGTATGGATCAAATCAACGATGAATTCAGTCATGAGATATACTTCGATTCCGGTGAACGCCTCGCATTAAACTCCGCACAGCAAATAGAAATGGGTTACATCCAATTGATAAGGGAAGATCCATCTTCTATTCTCGAGGATTTGACGAACGAAGCAAACCGATTGACGAGCAGTGTTCGTCTTGGGGAGGAATAGTATGACTGTCGTGGCGATCTCACAATCGAATTATCTTCCATGGAAGGGGTATTTTCAGCTCATTTCCAGAGCAGATATCTTTGTGTTCTACGATACTGTTGATTTTACCAAACGTGATTGGCGAAGTAGAAACAAGATTTTTGGGCCAAATGGATTCCAGTGGATAACGATTCCAGTTGGCTCAAATCGTGGAAAAGCCATTGATGAGGTTCAACTGCCAGAGGGTGAATGGCGCAACAATCACCTTGAGACAATAAAGAGAAATTATGCCAAGGCTCCATTCATCGGAGAGGTCATGGAACTCCTCACTCCAGTGTATCACGATTATTCCATTACAACGCTGTCGAAGTTCAATCAAGCACTCATCCAACGTATCTCAGCATATCTCGGAATCAAAACCGAGTTCAGAAATTCTTCTGAATTTCAATTGGAAGAAGATCGAGTTGGTAAGCTCATTTCGATTTGTGAACGGTTGCATGCATCGGTCTACCTGAGTGCTCCGGCAGCAAAAAATTACATCACCAATGAATTTGATACCATCGATCTTGATTTACAATGGATGGAATATGGACCATATGAGGAATACGAACAGAACGTTGACTCCTTTTCGGATTTTGTATCAATCGTTGACACCATTGCTGCTCTTGGCCCCAAAGCCCGACAAAATATTCTAGTCTGAGTCGCTATCATCGACCGTCGTTTCTTGAACAATGTAGTTCGGGACTCCTCGCGATTCAATGTATATGCGGCCGATATATTCTCCAAGAATACCGAGGAAGAGTAGGTTTAGGCCGCCAAAGAATGATGTCACAAACACGATCGAAGTCCAACCAGGTGCAACTCGGTCGACAAGTATGTAATTGACAATCGAATAACCTGCAATGGCGATTGAGAAAAGCCCAAACATGATTCCGAGGACTATAGCAAGGCGAATTGGCTTGATTGAGTACGTCATAATTCGGTCGCTTGCGAGTTTGAGGGATTTCTTGAATGTGTATCCGGTGGTACCTGCGGTACGTGCCTCTCGTTCGAGATCAACAGCTGAGTATGGTACGCGAAGAGAATAAAGCATTGAGAATGGTGTACCAGTATGCTCTTTGACCTCACATATCTGCTTGACTATGCTCTGCCTCATCACCCTAAACGCTCCGAGATGAGGGTCGACTTTGAACGGTACAAGAAGATTTGACGTAGTGGCGAACAATCGTGAAAACAGCCGTTTTCTCAACGAATCAACACGTCGAATTCGTCGAGCGATGGCTAATGATGTACCGTCTTCAAGCATGCGTTCTACAAGCGCAGGAATGTGCTCTGGTCGGTCTTGTAGGTCTGAATCCATTACAGCGACGAGATCTGCGCTCGTTGATCGCAAGCCTGCCAATATAGCGCGATGCTGTCCGAAATTTCCAGCGAGTTTGATTACATCTATTGCATCATAGACACTCCTCATGCGCAATGCAACGGAATAGGATTCATCTGTCGAACCATCATCGATTAAAATCATTCGAATCGATTGGAATTTGTTTTGTAGCGTGTTGAACACCGTCTCACACAGCGATTCTATGACTTCTTCATCGTTGTAAAGAGGAACCACGACGTCAAGTTTGTAGGTATGTATTTCTGTCATCAAAATCAATCCATGTCCTCAAATCTTATTCTTTGAATTTGTCTCTTTGTAGTTTTCATGTGAAAGTAATTCAGATTGGATGAACACTCCCGGAACACCTGAAAGAATGATTGACATTGAAAGAGCTAGCCCCGATAACAAGCAGACACTTTCATCGATATTGAAGAGCGCCCCAGTACCTACGTAACTTGCTTCGCGCAGTCCAATACCGCCAATCGAAATTGGTAGGGCCGAGAACAATGCAATTGCGGGTGTAACCAAAGCAATGAGGATTGCAGCATTCAATCCAGCAAGACTGTAAGCCACCAGAACAGGAACAGACAAAGATATGACCTGAAAAAGAACGGACAAAATAAACACAGGAAGAAGCAACTTCAAACTCGCATAGGACCGAACATAAGTAAGTGTTCTGTTCAGCATTGAGCCATCATCAGAAGAATCGAGTAGGAATTTTGAACCTAGGAAGAGCGCGAAACCACCGACAACCGCAGTAATCAACCAATACCACGACATGGTAAATGGTACGTCAAAGAACAATACGCAGATCGTCAAGAATACAAGGCTTAACAGCCCTAAAACTCGTTCTGTAGCCGCAACCAGAAACGATTCTTTCCTCGTGGTTCCGGTTGAATTTTTCATGTGCTCAATTCGAAGTACGTCGCCACCAATGGCTGAAGGCAAGAAAATTGAACCATACGCAGACAAAACATACCCCTTTGTGGCATCGAGGAGGGTGAGGCTTGCAACGGGTTTGAAAGCAATCCTTGATCGAATCCCACCTACAATGGGCCGCATTGCTGAGACTAAGACCACTGCGAGCAGCGTAGCAGGTCCAAGGGATGAGGCTACACGAACAAAATCTGACATATCGAGAAAAAAGAGGAGTACAAGGAATGATGCGAGTGGAAGAATCAGGACAACTGCGGTCCTGTTCCCATCTTCTTTCTCATTCAACATACTTCTCATATCAACCCACCGACACGGAGTATATTTGTTTTTTTAGGGAGCCCTAACATTCATATCTATGCTCGTTTTGGCCGGGCCATGAAGAATAATACTAACCTTCGAAATGCGTACAAAGCCGTCTTCATGATTGGCTCGATGTTGATGTTTTCACTCGCCGGATGTCTTGGCGACGTTACTGAAGAAAGCGACGTCGATGAACTAGGGCAAATCGACTCCCTTGTCGTAGCCTATGAAGTCCGAGATACATACACAAACATTGACGAGAATCCACAGCGATTTGCCGACTATTTGCAAGAGAAACTCAACGCACCGGTTGAACTGTATGCGGTTGATTCAGAAGGTGCATCGATTGAAGCACTTCGCTTTGGTCATGCCGACATTGCCTTCATGGACGGAGGTTCGGCTTGGGTCGGTTGGCAACAATACGACCTCTCTGTCCTAGCATCCGAAACCAAACCTGACGGTCGAACCTGGTATGGTGCCCGCGCCATCGTTCGTGCAGGAAGCGACATCGCAGAAGCACAACTCGACGATGATATCTACACTGATCCGTTTTCGCTGTTCCAAGGAAAGACCTCCTGTCACACAGGATGGCTAAAGTCCGCTGGAATGCTCTTGCCAATGGGGTACCTCATCGGAAATGGATATGCGAATGTAATCGGCGATCCAAATACAGTCGAGTCAATGCGGAACACAATTTACGCATTCTTCAACGAAGACGCATCAATTCCTGACACCGGCGATACATACTACAGTTACAAGGGCGCACTACGTTGTCTGTCAGAGGACAGAGGAGACATCGCCTTCGTTGCGGATACCACGCTAGACTACTACTGCGTCGATCGTGCAGAAAGCAACTCTTGGTGTCTCGATGAGACGGAATACGTTGAGTTGCCGCTCTTTGGTCGTGCTCCTGGACATCCTGTAATGTACAACCCTGGTACAATGAGCGATGAGAAAGCAGACATCGTCCGAAAGGTCCTCGTCGATATGGAAAACAATGACGAGGGGCAAGACATCCTTGATGAGATTGTCAACTCTCCAGGGGGAATTGTCGATGTTGGAACCACTGAGGATCACCTAGGAACATACTCTGCAGCCATTCGCAACATTCCCGGCATTCAAGCCTACTACGGAGGGAAGTATGGAGTAAACACATCGGTAACGCCGACCAAAGACCCGATTGTCATCGCATATGAAGTACGTGATACATACGAAAATATTGATGCGAACCCACAAATCCTTGCTGACAGACTCGCCAAGAAACTCGGAGTTGGTGTTGAGTTGTACGATGTATCATCAGAAGGAGCAATCATTGAAGCTCTACGCTTCGGCCATGCAGACATTGGCTTCATGGACGGAGGTGCTGCGTGGGTTGGTTGGAAAGAGTACGGACTCTCGGCACTTGCTGCTGATTTGAAACCAGACGGACGTTCATGGTACGGAGCCCAAGCCTACGTCAGGGCAGACAGTGACATGGCCCAAGCCTTCCTCGACGATGATGATTCAACAGACCCCTTTGCATTGTTTGAAGGTAAAACATCCTGTCATACAGGTTGGTTAAAATCAGCAGGCATGCTACTGCCGATGGGATACCTCATCGGTAATGGATATGCAGAAGTTATTGGTGACCCAAACGATGTTGCCTCACTGAGGGATACGATCTACAACTTCTTCAATGAGGATGCCTCTATTCCAGATTCTGGTGACTTCTATTACAGCTACGAGGGAGCTCTTCGTTGCCTCTCAGAAGACCGTGGAGACATCGCATTCATCGCTGATACCACCTATGATTACAACTGTGTACAGAAGCAACGCAACTGGTGCTTAGAAAATGAAGACGGGTCCTCAGGCTATGTCGCACTCCCCTTGTTCGGGAAAGCACCAAGCCACCCTGTTATGTACAACCCTGAGATGATGGACATGTACACAAGAGCAGCCATTCTCAATGCGCTTATGGACATGAACAACGAAGAATGGATCGACGAAGGAGATGGCTACTGTTACAACAAGGTTACACACGATGTGGACAGAGAAATCGGTCCGAATATGTGTGGAGATTCGATTCTCGATGAAATCTTGAACACAGGTGGTTTGATTGCGGTCAACACACAAGAACACATGGGAAGCTACTCAGATTCGATTTCCAACGTACCTGGAATCGCCGCATATTTCGACGGAAAATACGATATTTGATGCCGTACGGGCTACGGTTATAGGGCGTCCAAATTGGACACACAGGGTGGTAAGTTTGTCCGATGACACCAGTGTGAGCGGTCACAACCTCTCGGTGGGGTATGAACAGAACAATGAGTTGCTCGTAAACATGTCTTTCGAGTTTAAACCAGGAGAAATCATTGCCATCAACGGTGCTTCTGGTATCGGGAAAACAACACTGCTGAGGACCTTAGCAGGTTTATTGAACCCTCTGCATGGCAAGGTCGAGATTTTTGGAAAATCAAAAGGATCTCGAGGTGAAATAGGGTACATTCCTCAACGGCTTGGCCTCATACGCCATGCGAGTGTCTACCACAATGTCATGCTGGGTGCTAAGGCAGGGCACACCTCTGAATGGTTCCCGTTCTCTTCAAAATGCAAGTACCTCTCGATTGAAGCCATTGAATCAGTAGGTTTGTCGCACAAACTCAGAACACCAATTCGTAAACTTTCAGGAGGGCAACAAAGACGAGTTGCTGTTGCAAGAACGCTTGCTCAAAAGCCGCGCTTAATTCTGGCAGATGAATTTCTTGCAGAACTTGACGAAGAAACTCTGAACGCTGTTATGCAGAAAGTTCTGGATTATGTCAGGGAAAGTAATGCAATTATGGTGCTTGTCGAGCACGATTTCGAACGTGCAACTCAGATGGCAGATCGTTTATTTACCGCAGAAGGCAACAAACTCATTGAAATCTTTCCCAGGAGGATGAGGTAGATGAATGAACATCGAGAACGTTATGAGTTGGAGGAAAAACCAACTCCTCTTCTCGATATCTGGTATCAATGGAGATGGCCAGCGGTTTTTGTTGCATTAGGAGTTCTTGCAATTTTCGTCACACATTCGACGATTGAAGGCAATTGGCAGAAACTCTTTGATAGCCCTCGAAACGTTCAGACCTTCTTCCGAGAATCGCTCTGGCCGCCAGACTGGAGCGTACTTGAACCTCAAGCCTACCCTGTCTGTGAGGAACCTGATTTCCTACAGTTTACCTGTTCGACTGCGTGGATTGGAGTAATTGAAACATTGAAAATTGCCTTTGTAGCAACCATCTTTGGAATGCTGATCTCTTATCCAATCGCTTTACTCGCTGCTGAAAATCTAAGCCCACCATGGGTCTCTTACCCTGCACGAGCGTTCTTGGCTGCATTCCGCAGTTTACCCAGTATTTTATGGGCAATTCTCTTTGTTATCATGGTTGGATTGGGTCCAATGGCTGGAATAATGGCCATGACCCTCTACACTGTAGGCTATCTCGGTAAATTGCAATACGAAGCAATTGAGGGTGTAGCGAAACCACAGCTCGATGCATCTCGTGCCATGGGCCACGGGTGGTTTGAGCGCTCGTTTGGTGTGGTACTTCCAGAATCAGCAAACAATCTGATTTCTCAAGCGATATTTATGTTTGAATACAATTTCAGACACGGTACGGTAATCGGAATCGTTGGAGCAGGTGGAATTGGTTACTACATCAATTTGTATCTTGAATTTTTGCAGTACGACAAGGTCTTTGCTTATGTGATCGTCATTTTCATCGTTGTATTGATTCTTGATATGGTCTCAAAAATCGTCCGTTCGATGTTCAAAGATGACAAGCAACCAAACATGCCCCCCTGGTGGACGGGTTTGTTTTTGCCCGCTGGGCTGACGAGAAAGTTGCTGAAAAAGAAGGATTAGTCTGCAGCGATGTGCAATGCACCGTTCTTATAGAACACTTGAATGCGTTGAGGGACCTTTCGAGTTAATGCAGCAATAGCCTCGTAGATGGCTTCCTCTTCAACATAGAATTGCTTTGCAGCGTTTTGTGTTGACCAAGGTTCAACATGGAAGTTGTTTTCGCACAACCACTCGAGGAGACCTGCTTCAAAGTCGGTCAAATCAGAGGAGTTGTCATCTGCCATGCTTGGAGGATACCATCCCTCCATATGAGGAAATCGGCCCTATCCCAAGAGAACCATTCGTCGGCAGCACTCTTCTGCTTCAATATCACCATCGAGAAGCGTGTTGAGTGCCTTTGTGAATGGGATTTCAATTCCTTGGTCAATGGCCCGATCACGGAACATTCGTGCTGCACGAACACCTTCTGCAACCATGGTCATTTCTTCGAGTGCTTCTTCCAATGTTTTTCCTGTTCCAAGTTTCTCACCCATGGACCTGTTTCGCCCGAACGGTGAGGTAGAGGTGACGTACAAATCGCCCAATCCTGCTGGACCAAAGGCTACCTCTGCCCTTGCACCTAGGAGTGGTAAGAGAATGCATCCTTCCTTGAAACCTGCACTAAAGATAGCAGCTTTGAGATTGTCTCCACCAAGTGTTCCGATGGTCTTCAACCCGTCAACAAGGCCACATGCAAGGGCAACGACGTTCTTGAACGCACCCCACAGTTCAGCACCTTCAGGGTCGGAAGCGGCGTGCAAAAGCAACGTAGGTGTAGAGAGCGTCTCTGCAAGTCGTTCAGCAACAGAAAGGTCCTCAGACGCTACCAATGCTGTTGTCATCACACCTCCGGCAGCTTCTGGAGCGATGGTCGGTCCGGTCAGTACCGCCAACGGATTTGAGCAATTTGCATTCTTCAATGCTTCATGAATCGCTTGAGAAATCAACCGCTTTCCTGGAGCTAGTCCCTTTGCCAAATCGAGCAGGACGTGTCCTGGACGCAAGAATGGAATGATATCATCAACAACATTGAGAATTACGGAGGAAGGAATGGCAAGCACAACGATTTCAACACCATCAAGTGCTTCTTTAAGCCGCATCGTCACCTCCAATCCTTCAACGGATTGTTGAGGCAAATACTTCCGATTGATTCCATCCATTGTGATCGATTCATACACTTCTTGCTCGATGGTCCAACCTTTCACATGGTGACCTTCAAGCAGCCAAAGACGAGCAATAGCCGTCCCCCAATTTCCCAATCCCAACACCGCAATGTGTGCCATGACTGAGGACTTCGAACTCTTTGTTCTTATGTGCATTCCCTCTATGAGAGCGAGAAAGGGACAATTTCTGAGGAGATTTGATTCACCGAATCAGAACAAGTCATCATCGTCTTCCTCATCGAAGGAGAAGACATCTTCTTCCTCTTTCTTCTTAGATGCAGCAGCCTTCTTCTTTGGCTTCTTTTCTTCTTTGACCGGCTCAGGTTCTGGTTTCGCCTCTTCAACAGGCTCTTCTTTGCCACTTTGGGTTCGAAGTTTCGCCATTTCCTCCTCGCGACGCTGGAGGTCTTCGACCGACGTTCCCGTTTGTGCAGCAAGTGCACGACGGCGATCTTCTCGGGCTTTCCGTTCGAGTTGCTTATGTTTCGATTTGTCGATGTTTTGCAACATGTACATGGCATCATGTTCCAGTAGTGGAGAGTCTGAAATCAGAGTGATATCCAGCCAACCACCGTCCTCGACGATGAATTCTGCGAGAGGTTCGAAGTTCAAATCGGACTTCTTAATCTGTGTGTAATGCATGGCATTTCCTGTTCGGTGCTCAACACCAGAGAAGTGGCAATAGAATTCCTTGGTTCCAATCGATTCACGAACCATGTCAAACAATTCACCATAATCTTCGGACGTCTTCATTCGACCGTGGCCACGAGCGTGAATGTGAGCTATGTTGAGAACGGGAATGGTTCCTTCTACGTGGTTGACAACTTCGATGACTTCTTCGAGGCTTCCCCACAGTTCTTGACGGCCGGATGTCTCAATTCCGATCTTGGATGGTGTCCCATCCTTGATCCATGGGAAGACTGGGAACTCATCCTCGTCGTCATGCCAGATGTCGTGAACACGCTCAACAATGCTGGAGAAGATGTTGGCAACCTGCTCATTGGCAGCCGTGCCACGTCCAAAGTCCCCGTAGTGGCCTGTGTGGAGCGTGATGTGGCGTGCATTGATGGTTCGCGCTGCTTGCAATGTTGCCTCAATTTTAGCAAGGGATCGTCCCCGTTCGACACGATTGCCGAGAAGTTCGGAATAGTACGGTCCGTGAATGTTCATTTCGAAATCAGCCTTGTTGGCAAGGACACCGGCTTGCCAGTATTGCTCGAAATGCTGTGGTTGAATCAATCGGACCGTTTGAGCTTCCATCGTCTCGAGACCGAGAGCAATAATATCGTCCATTCCTTCGACGATTGTTCGTCCTTTACAGGACAAAGGTACGCCAGCAGGACCAAGTTTCACACCCATCATTCCACCCCCGCGAATACAAGCCAAGCCGTTCCCTACATTAACCCCTTTCCGTCACGCGTTTGCCGGAAATCTGTACATAATGTACAATACGACGGTTCATGAAGGTGAAACGAAACGACAGCCTATGTCGGAAATTGTCGAAGCAGCAATCGCTGCATTCCGTCAAGGCAATCCTGTTTGCCTGTTTGACTCGGATAAGCGCGAGGGCGAAACCGACCTTCTTTTTCCCGCAGCATTTGCACAGCCTGCGACGATGCGACAACTCCGTCAGGATTGTGGAGGGCTCCTCTTTTTGGCTATTGGACACGATGTTGGCCAAGCCTTTGGCTTACCATTTTTGCAGGATTTGCACACGCACGATGCTCTGACTGCAGAATATCCTATCTTGGCTGAACTGAAGACGAACGACCTTCGTTACGACGCACGTTCCGCATTTACACTCTCGCTAAACCATCGGGAAACCTACACTGGAATTACCGATCATGACAGAGCACTCACAACCCGTCGTTTTGCTGAACTCACTGCGACCGTATTCGATGATGAACTTAGCGAGGCTGAGGCACAGCGACGGATGGGTGCAGAATTTCGAACGCCAGGTCACATACCTGTTTGCCGTGAATCGCAGGGTGGACTATTAACACGTCAAGGTCACACTGAACTCGCAGTTGGTATCGCTCGACTCGCTGGATTGACACCTGTTGTTATCGGTGCGGAAATGTTGCAGCCCGATGGAGACGGAGCTCTCTCTGTAGCAGATGCCCGAGCATGGGCAGCAGAGCGTGGAATTCCATTCTTGGAAGGCGCAGAAGTCATTGCAGCATTGCATGGGTAATCTCAAGAACATGATTCCGCTGCTCAATACGGGTGAACACAATGAGAAAGGTCATGGCTGTAGGAGTTTTTGACCTTCTTCACGCAGGCCATCTTCACTACCTTGAGCAAGCAAAGGCCCTCGGAGACCACCTCACGGTGGTCGTTGCTCATGACGATACCGTCCGCAAGCGAAAGCATGAACCAGTTACCAATCAGGACCTCCGTCGACGTATGGTTGAAGGTTTGAAACCAGTAGATGTTGCTTGCATTGGCAATTCTCCAGAAGTTCCTATTTTCGATATCCTGCCTGAGATTCAACCGTCCGTCATCGCCTTAGGATACGACCAGGAACATGCCGAAGATCGGATTCGGACTGCACTTGAAGAACGTGGTTACAGTTCGATCGAAGTTGTCCGAGTTGAAGGCTTGAGCGACGATTTGGATGGAACTCGAAAGATCATAGCTCGCATCGTTGAGCGAGCAAAGGGAGGTGAATTCTGATGTTCACGGGTATCGTCCAAGGGAAAGGTGAGATCGTTTCTATAGAAAGTGGAAACGAAATCACAACCTTCCAAATTAGCGTCCCATCGACGGATGGGTTGCAGATTGGAGCCAGTGTTTCCATCGATGGGGTTTGCTTAACGGCGACAGCATTTTCCGATGACATCGTCTCATTCGATGTCATCCCAGAAACACTCGAAAAGACAACTCTTGGTCAACTTGAGCAAGGACATCACGTGAACGTTGAGCGATCGCTGCGATACGGGGATGAAGTTGGAGGCCACCTCCTTTCCGGACACATCATTGGTCGCGGTCTTGTCAGCAAATCTGAGCGGGTTGGCGATGGTGCTCAATATTCGATCATCGCTCCACCCGATGTTCGAAAATACATTGTCAGCAAGGGATACGTCGGTATCGATGGCATTTCCCTCACCATTGGCGATGTCTCGGAGGAGCACTTTGATTTGCATCTGATTCCAGAAACGCTTCGATTAACCACCATCGGTGACAAACAAATTGGAGATGCTGTCAACCTTGAAATCGATTCAACAACCATGATGATTGTTGAAACCGTTGAACGAATGATGAAGGAGAGATGAACATGACAAACATCGTAGCCGTATGCGCAATGTACCACTTGGACGAGATGAATAAAATGCTGAAAATCGCAACCTCGCAAGCAGAGGATTTGGGATACGACATCGTTGATGTGATTGAAGTTCCTGGTTGCATGGAGATTCCACTAGCGCTTGACAGAGTCCTAGCCAACGAGGAAATCGATGGAGCATTTTGCCTTGGTATCATCGAAAAAGGCGAGACGGACCACGGCCTCGTCATGGGTCAAGGCGTCCTCAAAACCATCCTTGAATTGCAATTGGTCCACAACAAACCAATCGGTTTGGGCATCATTGGCCCAGGGGCACTACCCGAACATGTTGGACCCCGAATTGGACCTCATGCAACAGCTGCGGTTGATGCACTACGCCCGTTCCTCGATGAGTGATCGGTTTCGTTTCTTGTAAAACACGTACGACCAAATGGCGATGATGATCGCCAGATTCGTGAACCACACCCACGGGGTACTCCAGCGATAACCATCCATTCGAATGTCACTGAATGGAGCCAAAAACGGTGTAGGGAAAAACTTCGCAGTATGCGTCGGTATGTCGTTGAAGATGTGGATGAACCAAGGAAGCCATAACCAAATTGCAGCGTTTCGTGCCGAGAGCGAATTATTCGTGAACAACCGTTGCGTAATGCCTCGCTTTTCGAAGAATATCCACGTAAACAAAAACCCAATCGTCGCCCAAACGAGGCTGTGCGTGATTTGGTATGCTTCCCATGCGTACCATCCGAAATCAGCAGTGACCGTATTCTCATCAATCTCAGGTCGGCCGTCCAAAAAGAAGGAGTTCGGAATGAAAACAAGCAGGTCTGGAAGGACGCCCATCAATCCAGCAACCCAGAATTTCGTACGTCCATTTGTCGCACCTGAACCCATTAACCAGTGTGAGGCGACATCCATAATGCAACCTCAACGCGTCGAGAATTAAATCTTAGCACATGACTGAACTAACTTCTAGATGCATCATTTTCGATGAACCCATTGCTGGGTTGATGGATCTCGGTAGAACC